>JGI24702J35022_10002054_pt1 | contig 12424 bp, 7 predicted proteins | sample TergutTh196P4_FD_35022 | JGI IMG/M metagenome (IMG submission 35022)
ATGGAATAAATCCCGGCTTATCAACAATTAAAAATTTAACGAAAAACAGTGCCAGGCACCTTTCAAAACAGTGCCCGGCACCCTTCTGTGTACCCATTCTTAAAATCCGTGTGAATCCGTTTAATCCGTGAAAATCCGTGGTTATTGCATATATGCCTTAGCGAAAGGCCAAATGAAGTTACAGAAAAAATTAAAAAAGAGAAGGGGTTAAAGTGTCATTGCTATGTTTTGATGATTTTTCTTTGGGAATAGGAATGCCCTCTTTGCTTTTAAGCTGTTTTTTTAATGCATCAATTACATTAAGCGCTTCCAGAGGCGTAAGCGTGTTTGTATCCAGGGCCTCAAGGGTATGTAATATACTGTCAATTACTTTTTTTTCTTCGTTACCCTGCCCAAAAGGATGGATAACAGCATCTTTTTCTACAGTTTTAGGGGAATAATTTTCGGCAGGCAGGGATTTCTTCAAATTTGTCTCTCCTTTTCGCAGTTGCTCCATTATTTCCGCCGCCCGATGAAGCACTGTTTGGGAAAGGCCGGCAAGGCTTGCCACATGAATGCCGTAGGATTCCGCCGCAGGGCCTTCCTGCAATTGACGCAGAAATATAATTCCTCCGTCTTTTTCCAGCACTTTCATCGACCGGTTTACCATGTATGGATGCTGCAATAACGATAATTCATGGTAATGGGTGGCAAAAAATGTGCGGCACTGTACCCTGTTTANCAGTTCCTCGCATACCGCCCAGGCAATGGAAAGNCCGTCNTTGGTACTGGTGCCNCTTCCCACNTCGTCCATTATTACCAGGCTTTTTTCCGATGCGGTATTAAGAATGTACGCAGTCTCATTCATTTCCACAAGAAAGGTTGATTCCCCGCGGGCAAGATTGTCGGATGCGCCCACCCTGCAGTATATTTTATCGCACAGGCCGATGCGCCCCCTGCCTGCAGGAATAAAGCTGCCAATTTGCGCCATAATAACCAACAGGGCAGCGGAACGAAGATAGGTTGATTTTCCTGCCATATTGGGACCGGTAATCATTGCAAACTTATAAATACTGCCGTTTTCCTCTTGCATGGTATTTCCCAAAATAATGTCATTGGGAATAAATTCCCCTTTCCCTAAATGTGTTTCCACCACTGGATGGCGCGCAAGGTATATTTCCAGTTCATTTGAATCATCAACCGAAGGCCGCACCCAATGGTGAATGGAAGCTGCCCAGGCCAGCGACTGGGCGGCATCCAATTCGGCAATTCGATGTGCCTGGCCGGTTAAATTTGGAATAAATTCTTTTGCTTTTTCCCGAATTTCCAGAAATAATTTTTTTTCCAGCTCGATAATTTTATCTGAAGCGCCGTTAATGTCCGATTCCATATTCGCAAGCCGTTCTGTCGAATAACGCTCTCCCCCTACAATGCCCTGCCGCCGGATAAAATATTTAGGCACCCTGCCAAGATAGGCATTGGTCACTTCAAAAAAATAGCCTATAAGCCGGTTGTAACGGATTTTAAGGTTTGGGATATTGTTGGCCTGTTTTTCTTCCTCCAGATACGCTTCCAAAAGCTGCCTGCCTGAATCCCGCAGGCTGTGCAGTTCATCTAAGGCAGCATTGTATCCTTTACGGATTAAATTGCCTTCGGTAAGCAGAATAGACGGATCATCGCAAATTCCCTGCTTAAGCCATGTTTCCAGCACTGTCAATTCCTGATAATCGTTATGAAAATTTTTATTTTTACTGGAATTACCGGCATTTTCTAAAGATGCTTCTGAGTCACATTCATAAAATATATTTAAATTATCGCAGTTTTTCTTTATCTCTGTGCATAAAGCTAAGGCATCCTTTATTGCCAGCATGTCTTTGCCATGTGCCTTGTCCATTGCCAGCCGTGAAACAAGCCGTTCGATGTCAGGAATTTTTGCAAGCAATTGGCGGATAATCCCCAGGCTGCCCTGCTCATGGAACAAGGTTTCTACCATGTCAAGGCGCTTGTTAATTTTATCCAACTGAAGCAGCGGATGCAGCAGCCGCCTGCGTAAAAGGCGTTTCCCCATTGCAGACCGGGTTTCGTCTAACACTTCAAACAAAGAAAAACTCATGCTGCCATCGTGAAGGTTACGGACAAGCTCCAGGTTCCGCTGGCTGGATTCGTCAATTCCCACAAATTCATCGTCGGTGTACACTGTAATTGAACGGACATGAAGCAGAACGCTTTTTGCAGTATCATTTATATACTCCAATATTGCCCCGGCAGAAAGCAATTCCGGGCTGTTGTCTTCCAGGCCAAAACTTTTTAAACTGGACAGGCGGAACTGGGTTAAAAGTAATTTTCTTGATTTATCCATGTCAAAAAGCCAGTCTGCCCATCGGTTTAACACCATAGCCGGACGTTCATGAATAATGCGGGCAATGCCGGGATTTTCCTGCAGCAGCGATTCCTGGATGAGCATTTCTTTCACCTGCAGCCGCTCCAATTCCCCGCCAAGCCGGGCGGGACATTGTTCCTCGGAAAATGAGGTGGCATAAAAACCGCCGGTTGACAAATCAATATAAGCAAAAGAGCAGTATTCGCCATGCATTGAAAGGCAGGCTAGATAATTTGAATTTCCCCTGTCAAGATAATCTTCGTCAACCGTGGTTCCGGGAGTAATTACCTCTACTACCTGCCTGTCGATAATTTTTTGCCCTTTTTCCGGCAATGACACCTGTTCGCAGACAGCGATTTTTTTTCCGATTTTTAGTAAGCGTGCAATATAGGAATGAGAAGCATGGTAGGGAATTCCGCACATTGGCAGCCCGTTACGGCTGGTAAGGGTAAGGTTCAATAAACCGGANACTTCAACGGCATCCTCTGCAAACATTTCATAAAAATCTCCCAGCCGGAAAAACAGCACGTCATTCTGATGATTGTGTTTTATCTTCCTGTATTGTTCCAGCATGGGACTGGAACGAATCTCTCCCATGATCTGTCAGCGCTGGCTGCTGAGTAAATAGCGAATAAGTTTATCAGTAATATCTATGGTTGGACTGTACCATAAAACATTATTATTTTCATTCAGGTTTAATACCATAACATACCCCTCGCTTTCGGCAATATACCGAATTGCTCTTTGTATCTGATCCAGAAAGGAGCCGGACTGCATAAGTTTCTTTCTCTGCTCTTCGAGCTCGGCAGTTTTTATGCTGTAATATTCTTTCCTAAATTCTGTTTTTTCATTAATATCCTTGTCAAGTTTTAACGCCAAAACCTGATCTCCCTGCATTACTGCATCTGCATACTGACTTCTTAGCTCCAGCAGTTCACTGGTCATGGCATCAATGTCTGACTGGATTTTTGCGCTGCGCTCCTCAAATTCCTTCACGGCAATGGAATCGCGGAAAAAAGCCGCGTATACTTTTAAAATATCAACTACAGCAAAACGGGTTAATTGCTGCGCTGAAAGCGCAGCAGCACAGCAGCTTAAAACTATTAATACAAAAAACTTTTTCATAATTTCTCCTTATGGTACAAAACTCCTTGTTTTAATATGCTATCGCAAATGAAATCACCGGATCTATGCCGGAGCCTTTTTTATTGGGGTTACGGAAAATGGCGCCGTCTTCCCATGTAAACACGCCGTCTATGGTTCTAAAGCGTTTTGCCAGGCTGAAACGGAAGGGAAATTGCGGCATGGTAAACCTAAGCCCTCCGCCGAAACTAAAACGCATATTGTCAATAGAAAAGTTCTTTATTTTCTTGCCGTCACTTCCAGTCCGCTTCCCAAAATAATAGCCTTGCACACCCTGGCTTCCCTCAACGCCGGCAGCGTCAAAGAAAAAATCCCAGGACAGCAGCCCGTGAATAATGGGGAAACGAAGCTCTGCCCAATTTTCCCACATGGCCAGCCCTTTCACACGGTATTCGGAACTCCAGCCTCTTCCAATAAACATTCCGTCCACCGCCAATTGATTGGCTTCTTCCACAAATGGAGTCAGCCTGTTTTTATCTTTTCCTGGCTGTTTGAAAATAAATGACAAGCCTGTGTGAAAGGCTAAGACAAATTTAAAATTCCATTTTTCTGTTACCGGAATGTCAAACAGGGTAAGGTAATATTCTGCTTTTGTGTCGCTTCTTAAATAATTTTCACGCTCAATTCTGCTGCCCAATAAACCGTATATGCCAAAACGTTCAGTCAAATAATACCCTTTTGAAGGATCGTAATATATATCCCTTTGATCCAATGAAACAGATGACCAGAAAGAATTCTTTGGCATCCATGAATTATTCCCTGCCCGTAATGCAGGATCAAANGGACGGTATATCAATGTGTCGTAACCGTTGCGGATAAGGCCGGCCCTGATTCCACCGCTAAGGGTAAGGATTCCAGCCGGCGTCATCCAATTGTATCCGGTAGAAAAACCCAAAGAAAGGTACCACTGCCGGTAATCCATTAGGAATTCCTGGGGCGGAAGCCTGTCCGAATTTTGATATTCCTGATANGAAGAAAAACCATCAGGAAAAGCATAAGGCTCATCGCCATTGAAAAACGGATAGCTGTTATTCATTGCNGCATAACGCTTGGCCCATTGAACNGTAAAGTCAAAACCGCCGGACAGGGGCAGGCCAAGTATCCAACGGTGGTTGTAGTTCATTGACACATTAACGGTATCGGGAGAGACATTTCCTTCGGCGCCAAGTTGGTTGCCTGATCCGCGGAAATTCCGGTCGTTCCATTTAACCAGGCCGGATACAGGAAAGGCCTCCGGGTCTGCGCTGCCGGAAAAAGTAAGGCCGAACTGCAAATCGGTGGTAGGCTGTTCTTCAACAATAAAAACAAGGTCCATTAAACTGTCGACGCTTCCTGGAGGAGTTTCAATTGCAACCATTGTAAAATACTGCAGGTTCATAAGATTGCGCCATGCATCCATTACTTTTGCCTTGGAGAAAATATCACCTGGTTCCAGAGGAATCTCCCTAAGAATGACGCTGGTTTTTGTTTTCTCGTTTCCCCTGATGTAAATATTTTCAATATGCGCCCTTCCCTGTTCNATTATAGAAATATGATATGAAACAATGCCTAGCACATCGTCTTTTTTTTCTTCCCTGTTTATTGTATTAAAAATGTACCCGTTTTCATAATATAAATCCGCAACGCTTTGCAAATCCGCTTCAATTTTGCGGGCGCTTATGGTATCGCCCTGTTTTGATTTTACCAGCGCGGATAANTGTTCAGTGGAAAATATCTTGTTCCCTTCAAAAGTAACGCCCCCAAAAGTAAATTTTCTGCCTTCAGTAATTTTAAATGTAAGCGCAAGATTGTTATTCCCTTTTGCGTCTTTACTTACTTCCTGTGCCACATCAATTACTTTTGCATCGATATACCCGCGGTCATGATAATATTGTTCGACGGCAGAACGGTCCGCAATAAGTTTTGCCTCCTGAAAAGCGCCATCGTTGACAAGAGTCTTGGCTTTAAGCGATAGCTGCCCTTTTAAGGCTCTGGTTGAAAAAATAGTGTTCCCTTCAAACAGCAGTTCTGAAATAGTTATTTTTTCGCCTTCGGTAATAAAAAACGTGAGGTTAACGGAAGATTCTCCGGAACTTTGCACATCTGCCCTTACGCTTGCGTCAGGGTATCCTTTTTCAATATATTTATTGACAACTGCCAGCTCGTCAATATGTATTTTTGCCTGGTTAACCACATCGTTTACTTTCACAGTAATTACATCAAGTAGTTCACTTCTCCGCAGCCCTGAATTACCCACAAGGGTTATTCTGCTTATGACGGGGCGCTCTGTTACCGTAAAACGAAGAATAATCTCGTTGCCTGCCTGATCCGCACGCACTACAGTTGGGCTAATAAGTTCAAAAAATTCAAGGGCATAGAGTTTGCTTTGAATCTCCCAAAAAATTTCATCGCTGAAAATTTTGCCTTTATAATCATCCGTTAAACCTTCTAAGTCTGAAAGTTTAACATTTTTAAGGCCGGAAAACTCCACAGCCCTGATTCTTTTTCCCTGATACCAATCATCCGATTGCGCGCATATCAACGCTGCTGATAAAAAAAATAAAATGAACGAAAGAGAAATTTTTCTCAACCTGAATATGTAAAACAATTTATGCATCAATGCTCCTAAAAAGATCTGCTCCATGTGAATGTAATTGAATTATCATTAATATACCAGTTTTCGGGATGCGTGGGAATAAAATCCCAGCGAATGCTGAACAAGGGGTTTTGCAATTCAATGCCTATGTCCGGCCGCAATGTTAAGCCTCCCATTGTGGCTTTGTTTTCGTCATACTGCATGGAAAGCATTCCCTGAATAAAAAGATCCTGTCCAATATATTTACCGCCAAAAAGAGTGGTATTATCAAAATAGTTGCCTACACCGCCGATTCTGTCAACCGGCGTCTGCGTAAGCCCTGCGGCCATGAATATCGCGTTTTGAAGCGCCTGGGTTCTAACGCTAAACATGTCCAGGCGCATAAAGTTGCGTATTTGCCGTTCAATCTGCCGTACCACAGTAAATTGCGCCAAAAGATCGGATGTGGAACTAAGAAAAGCCCTTTGTATGGAACCTGTGTCTTCATCATATTGCGAGCCGGTGATGCTTTGCCCCATCATGGCAAAAATTTCTGTCTGGGAAAGCGATGGAGTTGATTCAAAACGGGCATCAAATGAAAGCAGCGGGGCATTGTCCGCAAGCATTGAAATGGTTACCGGCCCGTCATCGTTGCGGTCGCGTACCTCTGCACGGGCGGTAAGGCGGGGATCAAAGCGGAGTTCATTTTCCCTTAAAACCAAAGTGCCGGAACGGATATAAAAGCTCCGTTCAAAATAAAAAATTTCCCCGCTGCGGATTCTTACGTCTCCGGTTATTGAATACTGCTGCGCCATTGTGTCTGCGCTAACATGTATTTTTGTTCCGTTATACGGATTTGCCCTAAGCAGCGGGATCAGTGTGGATGGGTATAAAAATTCAACTATGGGNCCGGTTGTTACGTTAATGTCGGTGGTAACATGGATAAATAAATCTTTAAAAGAACNGGTTGTTTTGTTTATTGCATCNTCATCATAATAATACCCCATCCTGGTATTGTTAATNTTTATATCACCGGAAACATCCAGAATAAGGTTTTCCATGGAAACAATTAAATTGCCGGAAGCGCTGCCCGTCGCAGTAAAGCCAACTATGTCAAAATCAAAGGGAATGGGGGTTTTTGCGGGAACATCTACGTCTATGCTGAAAATATTCGGAATCCATCTGTCAAACAGAAAGCGGCCGCTTACGGTTCCGGCACCGTTTCCCACAGTTGCGTCAACAGGGCCGGCAAGAATTTCATTGCCGTTAATGTTTGCGTTAAAAGGAATTGGCCTTATATCATCAGAGATAAACTCCGGGATTTGCATTCTTACGCTGCTGCACCGTGCCGCGCCGAAAAATTCAGGATCGGTAATTGATCCTTTTACCTCAACATATCCGTTCATGTAACCGCCTGAAATATTAATGCCGCGGTCTTCCGGAAGAAATTTAAACAGTTCTTCCAAATCAACATAAAAATCGCTGCAGCGGGCATTTATTGTTTTGTCCCGAATGCTGCCAATTACCGATCCGCGCACAGGGAAGGGGCTTGAAAGCCCGGCAAAAAAATTGCCGTCCTGGTCAAACTGCATTCGGAGCATATTGCGCGGCCCGCCGGAAACATACAGGGTTTTGTTATTATCCGCATCAGCCAAAGAAAAAACAAATTCAAAGGTCTGCGGTTCTCCGGTTATGCCGTATTTTAAATGCCTGGCAGTGATTTTCCCTGAAAATGCATTAAATGCCTTTTCAAGATCAAACCATGTGCTGATGGGGGAAAAATTTGCTGCAAAAGAAAAATTGCTTTCAAGCGGCCTTCTGCCCAAAATGCCGTTTACGTCGAAAGATGTTTCGACAGTTCCCCTTGCCATGTTTACCGTCAGCAAGGGCAATGTGCATTCAACTTCGCCTAACACAACTTTCATTGCATTTACCGTTAACTGATCTTTATTCAGCACGGCCTTTGCGCTTGCTGAAAAATCCTGGTCAAGAATCTTTCCCCTTACCGAAGGCAGGTTAAGTTCAATATTCGGGGCATTAATCATATCCCATGATACATTAAGGGTTCCATCCACCACAGCGCTAATACTCCTGTCTATAATGCGGTCAAAACGCATAGCGGAACCGGTAAAGGCCAGTTTCAAAAGATTGCCGGAATATGTTCCTTCCAGCGAATAATTTTCCCTGCCGTCTCCCAGCATCACCGAAGCCTGTATTCCGGATGCGCTCTTAGGCCATGCGGCTTCAATTTTTCCCCTTAACATGCCAATGCTGTCAATATAATTAAAATCATTGAAATTTGCCCCGTTATGATCCGCCCTGCCGGAAATTCTTATCTGTGCGTTTCCCGCAGGCATTGCAATTTCGCTGATTTCCAATCTGTCCAGAAGCAGCGACCACGCGTCAGAACTGCTGAAAAACATTTGCCCCCGGTAAGACAACAATGCAGCCTGCCCCGCAAAAGGCAAAGGAAATTTTTCCGCCTGCAAAACGCCGAAATAACCGTCGCTGTTTTCCGCAGAAGAAAGACGGGCCATAAATCCGTAAGATCCGCTTATGTCAATAGACCGCCCTTCCAGCACTTTCCCTTCAATCTGGTAGTCTAAATTCATATAATTTACATTAAAAGCGAAAAGTATATCGCCGGGATTGGAAAAATCCGCATCCCCCGATAATCCGAGCTTATTCATCCCTGCAATAATTTGGCCTTCGCTTAAATTAAAATGCGTGTCTGTTCCTGAAATTAAAAAATTCCCTATTTGTTCATTNGAGGNCCTGTTTGAAACAGTTAAATGCCGCGTTGCATAATGCAGTTGATTAAAATCCGTNGAAAAAACAATTTCGGTGCTAAAAACAATTGCATTAAGCACAGGATTAAGGGCAGGCGGAATTACCGGTTCATCAATAAACGGAAGCGCCATATCGGCAAATTCCGCTAATAANATTGAATCCANCAAAAAATTTGCTTCAATGAAATTTTCATTTAAATCAAATATGCCGTTAATTGACAGAGTTCCTGCCCTGTTATTGTAATGAGTGTGGTTGTTTATAAGCTGATGCGCGGATAGTGCAAATTCCACCCTGTCCGGTGAACTTTGAATAAGCGCATTTAAGGAACCTAAGCTTGTTTTCCCCAGGTTTACGGCATCGCTGGAAATTATTATTTGGCCATCCTTTGCGCCAATGGAAATTTCCGCATTAATCTCTTCATTGCCCGAGAAACTAAAACCCTGCAATGTTAATGCGCCATCTGGAGCAAAGTCTTCCATGTTGATTTCGCCGGAAAATAGAATGTCTCCGTAAAAAATTGAATTGACATCCTGAATTTTTGGCAAAGAAATTTTTATCATTTCAATATGGGAGGATTTATTGTCTCCTTCCGCGCTTATCTGCATGGAAGCGTTTGCATCGTTTAAGGGCATTCTTCTGTCAGCATAGGTTGAGCCGACCAGGTTAACAAGGTAATGCATGCCGTTGTCAGAATTGCGCTCGATACTGGCATTGCCGGATAAGGCAATGTCCTGGAACTGGCGGAAATTTTCAAGGCTTCCGTTAAATTCAATAAAATCCCTTAGGCGGAAATATTCGCAGCCAAGCTCCATGGTTAAAAATTTATTTTCAATCTCGTAAGAAACAGAAAAATCAAGGGCTAAGTCATCGTTCATTTTCCATAATTGAATTTCATTTTTTTCAACGGATACACCAAAGGCAATAGGAGCGGAGCTGACAATGTCATTGGTAATTGACGGTATGGTAAATACAGCGTCTCCTTTTTCTGAATCTGAACTGTAATGCCCGTACACTTCCATTGCCAAGCCGATGTTAATTGGGTCTCCAATGAGCCTTTCAATAACGGCACCGGAATGCATCATGCTTGAAAAAACAATCTCTTTATTGGCTATTTCGGCATTTATATTGAGCGAGTCAACGATGTATTTATTTTTATTGCCGGCAATAAGAACAGTGCCGTTCCTTACCTGCACCAACAGCGTTTCCGGCAGCATTCGGGAAAAATCCTGAAAAGAATCCAGCTCCGGCGCAGAAAGTTTTTTTAACAAATCCAAAAGATCGTTGTCCCTTATAACATTAAAGTCAATGCGCGGCGAATCTGCCTGAATAGACTGGATTACATGCATTCTTCCCAGCAGTAAATCAAATATTGAGTACACAATCCTAAAACGGGATATTTCCAGGACAGAGTGTTCATCTTCCCCCATTATTTTTACATTATGCACATCAAAAGCCCCCAGGATTGAGGGGCTGATGGATGAATACCGAATCTGCCGGCCAATCTGCATTTCCAGCGAATTAATCAGGTTGTCCCGGACATTGACCATGCCGCGGTACAATGCTTGCTGCACCGGCCATATAATCAAGACCCCAAGGGATACCAGGGCTGCAAAAATAAGAATTTGAACATATAAACGAACAGGAAGCGGTTTTTTTGGCATCATTATCCCTATATAATATAACACATTATTGAGCAATTTGTATCAGAAAACCGGCTAAAAACCTCAATTTTAATTTTAGCAGGTATCATCCGAAGCTCATACAAAAGTTAGGTTTTGCAAGAAACCTCATTCATCTATAATTATACTGAAATTATGTTGAATAATCTATAGATTTCCTGTATTTTTACAATAATATGCAAATTCTAAGAAATTTTGCGGTTTTTGAAGGAGGCGACGGCTCCGGAACCAGCACACAACTGCATTTACTGGAAAATAAACTTGCCGCAATGCAATTTCCGTTTTATGTTACCAGTGAACCGACAGATGGAATAATTGGGCAATTAATCCGCCGGGCGCTAAAAAAAGAGTTTGTCCTGCAGCCGCAAACAATGGCGCGGCTTTTTGCCGCGGACCGGGGGGAACATTTATATGCCCGCAACGGGATTGTTGAACGCTGTATGCAGGGAAATCTGGTGGCATGCGACCGGTACATCCTCTCGTCCCTGGCATATCAGGGGATTGAATGCGGGGAGGAGCTTCCCGGCGCTTTAAATTCGGCTTTTCCCCTTCCGTATTTGCTGATTTTTTTTGACCTTGACCCAGAAACAGCCATTAAACGGATAGAGGGCAGGCCCTCGCTGGACATATACGAACACATTGNATTCCAGGAAAAAGTAAGGAAATTATACCATGCCAAACTGCAGGAATTTAAGGAAGCCGGCGTGCGCATTGCAATTGTTGACGCATCGCAAAACATGGAAAAAGTTTTCGCTGAGGTATGGAGATATGTATCGGATATGCCGATATTTAAGTAGGAGAATGTAACTAAATGGGGGTGTCCGAAAAGTTAGGAACTTCTTCGGACACCTTCCTTTTTCCTATGTGCAAAAAAAAATTAGTGGGGGTAGCTCGAAATAAAACAAGAGTTTTTTTCGAGCGGAGGGGGTGTAAACCCCCTCATTCAATAAAAAGCCCAAAAAAATGAGCAAAAGCGTACTTTTTTGGGGTGGGTAGTTACAGTAAAACCATGCAAAAGCTGCTGGCATTGGCCGTTTTTTTTATTTTTGTTTTTTCCGCTGTTGTTCCGGTAAACGGGTACTATGTCACCTATAAAGAACAGTATTACCGCCTGTACCATTTGCACCACATCCAGTATCCGAATGATTCAATGGAAAACATCTACTGGCTGGAACATGCCGTAAAAGCCGATTTTGCAAATCCCCTGCATGCTTTTGCCCTGATTGAAAATGAAACACAATGGGAAAAATACCGTTATCTGTTTAATATGCACATACAATTAAAGCTCATTGAACAGTATCTTTTTTTGGGGAATAAATTTAACAAGCGCAATGCTTATTTTTTTAACGCTCCATGGAAAGAACAAAACCTTAAAAGCCTTGAAACAGCGGAAAGTTGTTACCGGACTGCACTGTACTACTGGACCGATGCTGTTGATTGGGCAATGAAAGCCAGGGAAAGGCGCTTTTATTTTATTACCCTGCCCAGAGTGCAAAACTGGGAAGACGAAGCCATGCGGGTAGAAACCGGCAACTTGATTACAGTAAAATTATTAACCGCGAACTTGCCCTGCTGCAAAATGTGCGCGAAACTTTCCAGGCAATGGACGAAAATACCTATTAGCACAACAATGCCCGCAATAACATAATGAACAAAGGCCACGGATTTTCACGGATTAACATAATTAACAAAGGCCACGGATTTCCACGGATTAACACGGATTATTTTTTAAATTTTTAATTCTTAATCCGTGTTTCCTGATGTCCAAAGGAAGAGCATAAGGCTGGCGGCGCTGTTTTGAAGGCGATCACGAAGTGTGGTATAAAGCTGTTAGATAATAAATTCATGGGCGGGTCAACCGTAAACCAAAGCTGCTGATTCGGCTGTTTGGGGTATAGT
>JGI24702J35022_10002055_pt1 | contig 12424 bp, 8 predicted proteins | sample TergutTh196P4_FD_35022 | JGI IMG/M metagenome (IMG submission 35022)
TCATGGTGCTCTTGATTTGGATGTTGCTGAGTCGCCTAATATGGCGTTTGTTAGTCGGTTGTGGCCTGAGGTGTGGATGGGTATAGCGTCTAGACAGTTTGATTGGTGAAGTATTGAGTTGTAAGTTAACTTAATTGGGGGGGGAAATTATTTCGGGATAAGACATATTTGTGTGTTGGTGATTGTTAGGTTGACATCATTACTGATTAGGATCTTATAGTTTCTTAAAAATTAGTATATAACATTAAATGTGTTAACATATAATAAAAAATTCGTGGTTAGGAGTAGACGTATGGTCAATAAAAAGGTTAAATTGCTTAAAAACAAACATGGCCAAACAATATGGAACAAGGATAAACAAAAAAAATGTTTTACAAGTATTGATAGAATACAAGTTTTAACGGATAATACATGGTCTCAAAAATATTGGAATACTCTAAAATTTCCAAAGATAGAGTCGTCTGAATTATGGCGTATAGTGGTCAAATATAGAATAAATAAAACAATTAATTTCGATTTAAACATTAAGCACAATTTTAATATGTATTTAACTTGGATGTGAAGTTAATATTTAGACATTGTTCGTTAGAATGTGAAAAAGTGAGTGATTTTCAGATGCCCCTTCAGGCAATACTTGAGTGTACAGCCGAGAGTTTTATGAAAAAAACAGCCATTACATATGGTAATCAAAAGTTTACTTATCAAGAGTTAGAAATGTTTTCTAGTAGGTTTGCAGTGGCACTTGCGGATTGTGGTGTTAAAAAAAATGAGCGGGTGGCACTTTTTTTACAGAATAGTCCCGAGTTTGTGATTGCATTTTTTGGGGTACTTAAGGCTGGAGCGGTAATTACGGCTGTTAATCCTTTACATAAAGAAAGAGAAGTACTGTTGCAACTTTGTGATTCAGGTGCACAGACTATTGTTATTTTAGAGTCTTTTTATTCAATTGTTAAAAAAATTTTCGGTCAAACTCTGTTGAAAAATGTAATAGTTGTTACAACAGATGGTTGTCTGAAAATTGTTGAGAAAGAATTTGTTGTGTTGGATTTTTGGAGTTTAATTAAAAATGTCGTTTATAAACAGTTACATTTAGAGTTTGATTCAAGAGAGGATTTAGCAGTACTTCAGTACACTAGTGGAACTACAGGTGTTCCAAAAGGGGTTATGCTGTCTCATAGAAATCTTGTTTCAAATGTACAGTCTTTTGCTACATGGTTAAAAGGCACTTCGAGAGATGTGTTTTTGTCGGTGTTACCATTTTTTCATGTTTATGGTATGACTACTAGTATGCTTGTACCGGTTAGTTTAGGTGCTGAAATGGTAGTGTTACCCAAGTTTAATCCTGTTAAGAGTTTACAGGCTGTTGAACGGTGTGGGGTATCGGTTTTTTGTGGTTCACCAACTATGTATGCGATGTTAGTTGCAGTTTTGGAAATGGAAAAATGGGATTTTAAAACGGTTCGGGTGTGTATTTCAGGGGCTGCTTCGTTACCAGTTTGGGTTCAGAAACGGTTTATAGAGGTTTCAGGTTGTTTGTTGGTTGAAGGTTATGGCTTAACTGAGGCTTCGCCAGTTACTCATTGTACACCTATAGATACGTTGGTGGGTGCGATTAAAATTGGTTCAATTGGTGTGCCTTTGTTAGGTACAGAAGCGCGAATTGTTGATTTAGAATCAGGTTGTAATGCTCTTGCTGTTGGTGAAATAGGTGAATTAGCAGTTAAAGGTTCACAAGTAATGAAGGGTTATTGGCAAAAGTCAGATGAAACTAGTCAAGTTTTACGTGATGGGTGGTTGTTGACGGGGGATGTTGCTTACATTGATTTTGAGGGGTATTTTTACATTGTAGGTCGTATGAAAGATGTTATTAAACATAAAGATTACAGTGTTTGTCCAAAAGAGCTGGAAAACGTTTTGTATGAGCATTCGTGTGTGAAATTTTGTGCAGTAGTTGGTAAACCAAATGGGTTATTTGGTGAGGTGGCTAAAGCGTTTGTGGTTCTTAAAGATGGGACATGTGTAACAGAGGAAGAGTTAATAGAGTTTGTTAACAGTAAAGTGGCGGTTTACAAAAAAATAGAAGAAGTAGAGTTTTGTAGTGAATTGCCAAAATGTGCCAAACGATTGGGTTATTTCTTAAAAGAGCAAACTTAGTTACATAAAGTTGCTAAGCAGGCGGTTAAAAAATGGTGAAATGACACGTTTTATAAAGTGGTTGTATACGCTGTTCCCTAGGTATAGTTGTATTAACAACTATTTTAATACAGTAATAATGCTAAGGTTATGTATTAAAATTGTTGTCAATGAAATTTTAACACAATTATAAATAAACCAAACAAAACCATATACAACACCAAAATTTAACCTGTGCCAATAATTATAGATGTTTAAAGGGTTATAATTTTTTGTCGAGTTCTTGTTGGAAGAGTTCTAGGTATTTTGCAATGTGATATCCATCTAGTAGACCGTGGTTTGCATTGATAGATAGTGGTAAGTGTTTTTTGTTTTGTTGGTCATAGTATTTTCCGAAGGCTATTTTTGGAATGCTTTCTTTTTGTGTAAAATTTTTTTCGTGTCTAAAACTGGTAAAGCTAAACCAGGGAAGGGTGGTGTAGTGTATAACGTCGAGGCGTTTGGCATCATTATTTGCTCTTAAACCCGAAGTGTTTTGGACGTTTGCAATTTGTGTTTTCGCGTTTTTATGAAACTCTGTAAAGTTTTTGGTGTATTTGAAAAGAGCAAATCCAAATGTGCCATCAGGTCTACCGATAGTGGTGCTTGCGTGGACATGGTCATAGAGCCAAATGTCTTGGTTAATTATTCTGTAGCGAAAATTTTCTATCTGGTTTATTGTTTTTATGGATTTGTACATGTAGTATATGAAAAATGAGTATTCGTGTTGTTTACAGGTTTCGTATGCTGTGGTACAGTCTACTGTTGTTGTTATACCAAAATATGGGTCATCGCATTTTCCGAAATGTTCATAATATTCTTTGCGCACCCAAGTTTGGATATCAATTTTAGTTTTCATAAGTTTCAACATTATTTTTGTACTAATTGGTCTTAAAAATTTTTGTCACTAAACTTGTGATTGTTAATTGTTAATTCATAAATACATTATGATAGTAGGTAAATCGCGCCATAGACCACAACCAAGTGCTCTACAATACTTAAAACAAAAATTTTATTTAACTACACACAACATTTATTGCAAAATACAAAAACACTCAACCATATTTCACCTTGACACATAAAAAATAATGGGCAAAACTTTGAAAACAATAACAAAACAAAAACTATAAAAACAAAATAATAAAACAACACATCACATACCAAAAATACACCAACAACCAACTTCAAACAAAAAATAGATACCACAAAACCCACTTAAAAACCAAACAACAAACCATCTTTAGACACCACCACCATCTAAAGTACTAACCAAAATAAGATTTACACTTATCGCATTTCATCCACTACTACATAAAAACATGTTTTTACGTTATAATTTAGGGTCAAGCTTAAAAAGCACGAACAACACTAATTACATTCGTAGAGGAGTTGTGGCTTGTTTGTTATGGGTCATGGTTTGTGGTGTTTCATGCCACAACTTCTCTACCACGCATAATTTTTGCTACAATACTAACAACAGTTTCAATAACCACTCCAACATTATTTAATTTTTACCACAAACCATCCACAATGTTGCTATCCAACACCAAAACTTCAAACCACCTACCCAAAACACCAACATACTACACTAAAATCTTTTTAAACCCTACACAAAAAACCAATCCATCCACACACAAACCCAACAACCTTACTTTTTTACCACTATTTTTCCCACATCCCACCAATCACTCTATTTCCTTTGCAATATTAAAACTGCTGTCAATCACATTTTACACAAACTTTCTCAATACCTCAATAACTTGTTCTTTATTCCCAAACACCAAAACCTTACTACAATGCAAAAACAGAAACAATATCCACACATTTTACTATAACCACCACATCAACATACAACCCACAAAACCACCAATCAACATACCAATATACAACAAAATACCACTTCTAACTCTCAAAACCTGTTCAATTAACCATTATCAAAACCCTACAATAACCCACACACACTTCATTTTCTCACACACCACATAACATCATTACTCTTTTACAGCCTTTATGACTTGCTACAGTTTTTCACAATCCATTCACCATTCTTTTTCGCTCCACTGCGTTCAAGTCTTCCATTTTTCTTGAACACATTTAATCTATACTCAACCTGTTTAATTGACAATCCCGTAATACTCGCAAGCTCACCTGTGGAAACATTTTTATTTTCTCGTATTAAACTAAGAATTTGCACATCTTCCGGTTTTATTCCCTCATTTATTCCCTCATTTATTCCCTCATTTATTCCCTCAATATTTTTCTCTCTTTCAAAAGTAAATTCAACCTCAAAAACACTTTCACCAACAGTGAATTTAGGCTCTTTTTTATCTTCATTTTTACACTCCGCCCTTATCTTGTCAATCCCACATCCCCACACCTCAATCTGCCCCGAACGAAAAAAAGTGTTGGCAATTAACGGATTATGTGGTGACGAGCGATGTTTCGAAAGCAATTTAATTAGTGTTAAATCGTGTGGAAACACGCCGTCATTCCAAATAATTACCCTATCAGAATAAACCTTGATTTGTATCGGTATGTTCGTTGAATAATCCCTATGCACAATAGCGTTCAAAACAGCTTCACGCATAGCCTCTCTTGGCACAGGAAAATCATCAATACGCTGCAGACCCTCATAGCGAATGTAACCCTTGAAATACTTGCTATAAAGCAATTCTATCACTTTATCTGCCATCATAATTATTGGACCGGTTACCTCATCTTGATATAAAAGTTCGCTATCCGTTTCAAAATACCCAATTTTGCAAGTGCAACCAAATACAAATTTGTTAGGGTTTTCGTGGAAAAGCAGCACCGCCGCACGGTTTAACTGCACTTTATTTGCAAGCTCCAAACTATTTAACAATTCACCATTTGTTATATCCAAATCTTTCTCTGTTAATCGTTTGCTTTTAATCGCCTTTTTGCGAAAATCCCGAAACGCTACAACATCTAAATCATCAGTTGTTACATCTGTCAAACCAACGCTATCCCAAGTTTTGCCGCGTTTTCTTAAAAGAAACTCCTCTAACGCGTTACCATTTAAACATGTCACATTAGAACCTGAACGCACATAATAACTGCCTTTATAGCTAATTGCGTCCGGATAAGGTTTAACTTCAATGCTGACAAATGGCTTACCGTCCTCGTGTTCCAAACGCACATCCGCAATAATGCCAAGATGCGTGGATATTTTCTTTGGAACATCATTTAAAACTTTTCCAGTTGTATGATTTTCCATAACTTTGCCCTTGTCATTCTTCCCAATTTTTAAGAAACCTCCGTCAGTATTGGCAAAGGCGCAAATCCACTCCAAGTATTCATCTTTCCACACGCTTTTCCAAACAAGTTTGTTGTGTTCCACAAGGTTCAAGCTTCCATTCTTAACCAATTCAGCAAAAACATCACACTGCCAATCAAAGGCTGTCGCAATATAGTTGTGATGGTATAGCAACTATATCATTCTAACACGCAACATTATAAAAGTTCAGTCCTATTTTGCTTTACATGTTATTCTTTTATGATTTTTATAGCTTGCTCGAGCTCGTCATGAGTTATAAGTTGCCGTTTGTGCAGTTCCTTAAGTACACCTATTTTGAACGCCAGTTCCAAACTCGCAGAATTTGACATGATACTCACCTAGTTTGGGTGGTTGCAACTATAAAAACATTCACTAAAATAGTAACCACACAAACTAAATACACACCATTTCCACAACCATACCAAACAATTCATCAAACATTACAAACTAATTACAAACAAAATACACTACAAAAAACACTACAAAATAAATAAAAATTTTTACAACCAATCAACTAAAAAACAGTTAAACCATAATTTACGAACCTAAACAATTTTAGCAAATAAATCTAACACCCATCTAAGGCATTTTTGACATATCCACAAATTTACACTAATGTTTTACACGATTTTTCAAGTTATAGCTTACTGTTTCTAACAAAACAAAAAAATAGACACAAAACTATAAACTTAAAAACCAAAACAAACTCATAAAAACAAAAACTATCACCAAAAACCACAAAAAACACAACAACAAACACCATTAAAAAATACATAAACTTTATGTTACATCCACACATAATTAGAAACTAGTTTAGCATTCACAAAAAATAATCAACTAATTAATTAACAGAGGAGAAAAAATTAGAGTGAGAACCTTTGGAACTCAGGCCATAGGAATTCGTGCCCCAATTATCCATGAAGGAGACGATTTAACTGAAATTGTTGTTAATTCTATAATTGAATATACTAAAGAAACAGGGCACACCATTTGCGACCACGACATAATTGGCGTAACTGAAGCAGTGGTTGCAAGAGCACAAGGCAACTATGCAACAATTACACAAATTGCTACCGACATCAAAAACAAGTTTCCAACAGGCCCAATAGGCATTGTATTTCCAATTTTAAGCCGCAACCGCTTCTCCATACTGCTAAAAGGCATAGCAGCAACAGGAGCCCAACTATATATTCAACTAAGTTATCCCACAGATGAAGTAGGCAACCATATCATAAACGATGAACAATTATATGCTTCAGGAATTAACCCCTACAAAGACGTATTCACTGAATCAGAATTTCGAAGCCATTTCCAAGACCTTAAACATAAATTCACAGCCATAGACTACGTAGAACTCTATCGCAACATAGGTAACAATGCAAAAATTATCTTAGCAAACGATCCCTGTGAAATTCTAAAATATACAAAAAACGTTATAGCCGCAGACATACATACACGCACTCAAACAAAACGTCGCCTACTGTCATGTGGAGCCAAACAAGTTTATGGTCTAGATGATATTCTCACCAAAAGCGTAAACAACAGCGGGTACAACGAAAAATATGGTCTTCTAGGCTCCAACAAAGCCACAGAAAACAAGGTAAAACTTTTCCCACACTCCTGTGATACATTTGTAGTCAAAGTACAAGAATTAATGTTTGAAAAAACAGGCGCAAAAATCGAGGTTCTTATTTACGGAGACGGCGCATTTAAAGACCCTGTTGGTAAAATATGGGAACTCGCAGATCCAACCGTGTCACCCGCCTATACAAATGGTTTACATGGCCTGCCAAACGAGCTTAAACTAAAATATATTGCTGATAACGAATTCGCTGACAAACGCGGAAACGAAGCAAAAAAAGCCATAATTGAACGTATACGCAACAAACAAAAAAACCTTGTATGTAAAGAAGAAAACGAGGGCACAACTCCACGTCAACTAACAGATTTAATTGGCAGTTTATGCGATCTTGTAAGTGGTAGCGGTGACAAAGGAACTCCTATCATATTAATTAAAGGCTACTTTGATAATTATGCTAACCAATAAAAAACAAGTCTAAAAGTAAACGTAACATCACGTATGATTGTACATGGCACAAACTAACGAAAAGAACAAAGAAAAGAGGCACAAAATTAACTGTGACTTAGTTGAAGCTATACTGATGATTCTCCACAAAGATGGTCCACAAACACTTGAAGAACTTGGGGAAAAAACAACCCTACACACCACAGATTTTAACCGGCAAGGCAAAAGGTTACACATCAAAAGAAAAAAACAGTTAGGACTAATAGCAACCTGTGAAGAAATGACAAGTAAAAACTGGATAAAGCTTGTTAACGAAACAAAATACGAGTTAACATACACAGGAATAGCAGAAGCACAAGAAACCATCAAAGCATACAAACAAGGCGCACACAGAATTCAAACACAACTACTTAGCCCATCAGCAGCAGCAAGAAATACCACCATAGGTTACACTGTAGTATCAATTCTTAAAACAGTAACAGGTCTACTTAGCGGTAGTGTTGGTTTAATCGCAGACGGCGCAGATGCCATAGTCGGTACAATAGCATCTGTACTTGTCTGGGCAGGCATAAAATTCAAAAAAGAAATCATAAGCACACTAACTGTCATCAGTCTCTTATTCATCGCCGCCATAGCTCTATTTTATAATTCTATCACATCCATATTTACCAACATTGCAGGTATAGCTCACACCATAAATATGCCCTACACTGTTATCACAATAGAAATCATAACCATCATAGCCATGTTCATACTTTTTTATTATCAACGTCTAATAGGTAGAAAAAACAAAAACTTTGCACTAATTTCTCACTCCATAGACAGTAAAAACAGCATATATTCAGCCATCGTTGTTATAATCGGCATTGTTTTTTCCATATTTGGCATATATTGGATTGATGCAATAGTAGGCACTATCATAGCTATCCGCATCACCCTTGACGGCATAAACCTAAGTCGTGAAGCATCCAAAACCATGAAAGGCGAAACACCCGAATACAGCAAATACAAACTGCCGTTTGAAAAACAAATCAGCCAACGCCGCACTGACATCTTCCAACACTGGATACTATATACCATATACAATGACAAACAAAGCACTAAACAAGAAATCATAGATTCACTAGAAAAAGCCTTCCAACCAAACTACATGCCTACATTGTTAACCGAAATCACATCCAGTGAAGACACAAATTTTGAAGTAAATTTTACAGAACTCATAACACCTCTAATTAAAAACGGCTGTATAACAACAATAACAGAAAAACCTGACACTTATAAACTCACAAAAAAAGGCAACAGTTACATCAAAAGCACAACCAACACGAAACACAACAAATAACAAACATAACTCATTTGTTCCAACACAATTATTCAAACAAAAACAGTTAACACCATTACAATTTAATTTCTCAATAAAAATTTAAACATGTTTTCATCAACCTTTAGTAGCAAGTCATCAATTAACAAGCAAAATTTGGACATTAACCTATAAAATTTGATTACAATCTACTGTAATATAGTGCATTAACTGTTTGTAGGCAATTGCTACAAGTAACCTCTGAAAAAACGTTTTTAAATGGCTAAAAACAAAATGAACCTTACATAAAAATATAATTCAGACTGTAGCAACCACAATAAAATTCTCCAAAAACAACAATAAATGTACATACACAAATATACAAATATAACACATAGTGTTTAACAATAATGCACTTAATGTTTTTGTGCAGTTTGGATTACGGATTAATTGATGAAAACGTTTTAATTTTAAAATTAACTAAACTGATTAGGTACAGGTATTGTGTGGTAAAAAGTTGTGAAAACAGTTCATAATGTAATTTTCAATAATTCGTCTGACATGAGTGTGGTATGTAATGAGTCTGTTGATTTGGTGGTTACTTCGCCGCCTTATCCGATGATTGAAATGTGGGATAAGATTTTTTCTGATCAAAATCCAGCTATTAGTGAAGAGCTTAAAGCTGGTAATGGTAATCGAGTTTTTGAATTAATGAATCAAGAGTTGGATAAGGTTTGGCGAGAGGTTTATCGTGTTTTGAAAACTGGCGGGTTTGCTTGTATAAACGTTGGTGATGCGACTCGAAAAATTGGGGATGAATTTAAGCTTTATTCGAGTCATTCCAGAATTCTTGAGTATTGTATCAAGTTGGGTTTCAGTTCTTTGCCTGGAATTTTGTGGAGGAAACAAACTAATGTGCCAAATAAATTTATGGGTTCTGGAATGCTTCCAGCAGGTGCTTATGTAACTTTAGAGCATGAGCATATTTTAATTTTAAGGAAAGGTAATAAGTGTTGTTTCAAATCAGAGGAGGAAAAACTTTGGCGAAAGAAGAGTGCTTTCTTTTGGGAAGAGCGTAATCTTTGGTTTTCAGATACTTGGGAAGATCTTAAGGGTGCAAGGCAGAAAAATATTGATAAACAAATCAGGGAGAGAAGTGGTGCGTATCCTTTTGAGTTGGCTTATCGTTTAATTAACATGTTTTCACTCAGGCAAGGTACTGTTTTAGATCCTTTTTTAGGCACTGGAACAACTATGTTGGCTGCAATGGTAGCAGGAAGAAATAGTGTTGGTTTTGAAATTGATTCTGATTTTGCTAAACAATTATCGGCGAGATTTAATGAAGTGGTTGAGTTTTCTAATTATTTGATTGAAAATAGAATAAAGAATCATCTTGATTTTGTAAAAGAAAGATCAATCACGCATGGTGTTTTAAGTCATATAAACAAAGTATATGGTTTTCCAGTAATGACAAGTCAAGAAGTAGAAATAGAATTTAGCGAATTAAACAAAATTGTAGAAAAAAACAATGAATTTGAGATAGAATACAAAGAAACACCAACAATGAAATTTGACGAAACAATAATTTTCAAAAAGAAAACAAAAAACCGATAAACAAACTACAACACACACAAAAAAACAAAACACCCCTTCAACCAACAAACACCAAATCACCACCATTAGTACAACTAACACTTTACTAGTCTTTTAAATTTAAACCTTACAACACCAACATAAACTACCAACACAACCCACAAACAACATTAAACAACATCCAAACTATCTGAAAGTACGAGTTAAAAATTGGATAATTAGAAATATTAAACAATAAAAATATAAAAACGTTTCCAAAATATAAACTTTTAGAATTATTTACAATACCTAAAAATTTGTAACCTATTTTTCAGGCAGTATCCTCTCTCATTTTGTGCAATAATATCATATCTCACGACTTTTTGAATATTGTTTATCTTGTCTGATTTATTAGTTATAGTTCTTTTACGCGTCTATTTGATTGGCATTTCATGTATTACATATTGTAGTTATTATCTATACAGTCCATATTGTCTAATGTAGTAAGTAGCTAGAGCCCATAACGTTTTTGTCATATAAAAATTATATAATTGAATAGCTTAAAAATTGCACTTGTAAAATTTATGAAAAACATTAGAGGTATAATAGTTCTGGTGCAAAACTTAAGCTATTCCACTAATATAATGTTTGTTTTAGATATTTTGGTTCGTATGGTTTGGTATGGAAGAAAATCTATCGATTTTTGTCCCAAAATTTCTATTCATCATTGTTTTTGTTGTTTGCAACAGTTTTTTTGCTGTGAAATATAAAAGCGGCCGCTACAATTTCTACTATTAAGAGTATCCCATTTACAATAGTCCACTTATCAACTAGTGTTCTTTCAAGACTCATATCTTCAGTAAGCAAAAACACTACAATATTCACAATAGCTATCACCACTACAGCCACTAACCACACAACACGACGTTGCACAAATCTTTTACCACCATCATCATCACGCTGCTGATTACCCATATTTTCACCACCAGACGATACAACCGTAACATTATCATTTTTTTGCGTCTCGTCATCTTTATCTTTCTTCTTAATCAATAAAGCACCCACAGTTACTACAACAGCAAATATAACACCTATTACGCTAAGAACCAAATTTACAACTGCCCACATATCCACAGTTACAGGATCAGTAGGAATAACACTAGATGTTGGAGAAGGCGATAAAGACGGAGTTGGTAACACAGATGGCGAAGGAGAAGCAGAAGGCGAAGGAGAAGCAGAAGGCGAAGGCTTTGGGGTAACAGTTGACGTTTGTGACCATTGTGCAACATAAGTAACATCACCAGTCACAGTTGCAGATCGAGTTGGAGACCAGCCGATAAAGTTCCAACCAGTAGCACCAGTAACTGTTGGCTCACTTGGAGTTACATCACCATAATGCAAGCCACGGGTAGTTTGAGTAGTAAATGTACCATGTGCACCAGGCTCATAAGTTACTGTATAATCAGACTGAGACCACACAGCATACAACACCTCATCACTATAAATAGTAAACGTAGAATCAGCTGTAAACGTCACCGAAGATGCAGTAGCACTTCTAGACCAACCAAGAAAAATATATCCATTTCTAACCAAGCTACCCTGATCCAAAACAGTTACTACATCACCAGAAACATACCTATTATAATCCACAGGAGCTACACCGCCAGTGTTACCATTACCTCTATAAATAACAGTAAACTCATCCTCATCATCAATATCCTTCCAAGTTGCTGTGTAAGTTGTATCAGCACTAGGAAAAACACTTGGGATAACAGGGTTCCAGCCATTAAACAAATAACCAGTGTTAGCAGTAACACTAGGAGCAACCAATGAAGCTCCAATAATACCTGATATTTCCAAAACATTTTCCATCGCGCCATCAACAATACCTTTAGACTCGTCCTCACTAACAAAAGTCACTGTAACCGTCTGAATAAGTCCCTTAACATAGTAAGCCTCAAACTCACTACCACCAACAGCCACAGACGGCCAACTAGATGGAACCGTATGATCCAACACATAACCCGGATACCTATCCACATCAAGAGCATCAACA
>JGI24702J35022_10002056_pt1 | contig 12417 bp, 8 predicted proteins | sample TergutTh196P4_FD_35022 | JGI IMG/M metagenome (IMG submission 35022)
AGAATACCTGCATGGAGAAAGAATACAAGACGGAGTAATGATTAAAACTATTAAGGGGGCGTTTCTTGAGTATCTTGAGGGCGTCCCCCATAATCTTCCTCCATACTTATACTATTCCTCGCTAAAAAAAGTGGCGCTGGCTTCCCAACCGACAAAGTATTTATGGTCTCGGTTGCTTCCTCGCAATGACGAGATACATTGTTTTCTGGATTGCTTTGCTGTGCTCGCAATGACGAGGTACTTTTTAAACGAGGAATAGTATGACCTCTCTGTACAGCTGTTGCATAGCAAGGTTTATTGGTAACCACAGCGTTTCACCGTTAACAATAGTTGCTGGGTGAAAAAAAATATTTTACTAGCTGATAAAAAAGTAATAAAATTCCAACAGAACATTTATGGTCAAAGATAGTATTTCCTTAGACAGCAATAGTTTTATTCAGCTTTTAGGTCATTAAGAGATAATACCATTTTACATAAAAAAGCATATTCAAGAGCTATTTCACGATATTCTTGGAATCTTCCGGAAGCGCCGCCGTGTCCTGCCTCCATATTTGTATGTAGTAGTAAGAGATTATTGTCTGTTTTTAATGCTCTTAGTTTGGCAACCCATTTAGCTGGCTCCCAATATTGAACTTGGGAGTCATGAAGGCCAGTAGTAACTAACAAGTTGGGATAATCTTGGGCTTGAACATTATCATAAGGAGAATAAGATCTAATATAATCATAATAATCTTCCGTTTCTGGATTCCCCCACTCGTCAAATTCACCGGTAGTAAGCGGGATACTAGTATCGCACATGGTAGTAATAACATCAACAAAAGGAACTCCAGCCACTACAGCACGGAATAATTCTGGTCGCATATTTATAACAGCGCCCATTAACAATCCCCCCGCACTAGCTCCCATCGCGCAAAGATGCTCCTTATCAGTATATTTTTCAGCGATTAAATATTCAGCACAAGCGATAAAATCAGTAAAAGTATTCTTTTTGTTGAGTAATTTACCGTCTTCGTACCATTGCCGGCCCAAGGTGTCTCCTCCACGGATATGGGCAATCGCGAAAACAAATCCTCGGTCCAGTAAACTAATTCTCGATACCGAAAAAATAGGATCAATAGTTGAGCCATAAGCGCCATAACCATATAGTAATAAAGGAGTTTTTCCATTTAGGATGGTATTTTTTTTATATACCAGCGAGATGGGTATCTTTTTTCCATCTGGTGCAGGAGAAAAAAGCCTTTGAGCAGTATAATCATCCGCAGAATACCCCCCAAGGATTTCTTGTTGTTTCAATAGTATTTTTGTGCGGGTACACATATTATACTCAATAGTAGAAATGGGGGTGGTTAGCGAACTATAAAAGAATCTTAGGCGGTCAGTATTATAGGTTGGTGTATGCATAACGAAGGCCAGGTAATCATCTTCATCGAATCTTAAATAGTGTTCCTCTCCATTTTTGGAAAAAATATGAATTTGGTTTAAACCATTACTCCGCTCACTAACCACTAGAAAATCTTGAAAAACATCAATATCAACAAGAAGAACATCCTGACGATGGGGAATGATCTCTATCCAATTCTCTATTGTGGGAGTTTTAACATTTGTTTTCATTAAGCGAAAATTTTTTGCTTGGTAATTGGTAATAATATAGAAGCTATCTCCGTCATGTTCGACATCATATTCTAGATCCCTAGCGCGAGGTTGTACGAGACATAATTCTCCTGTAGGAAGCGCCGAATTAACAAATAGATATTCAGAAGAAACAGTGCTATGAACACTAACGAAAATCATTTTTTCAGATTTAGAACGATGAACATCAACTAAAAAAGCTTCATCTTTTTCTTCATAAAACACCTGATCTTCTTGGTTGCTAAATACTATATGTAACATTACTTTTTCAGAGCGCAAAGTAACAAGATTTTTTAAAGTATAGTAAATTGTTCTACTATCATCGGCCCAAGCTAATGATCCTCCTGTATTACTGATGCCATCTTCAACAATTTGTCCTGTTTGTAAATTTTTGAAGTATATGGTATAGGACCATCTTCCGACGGTATCCACACAAAAAGCTAGGATCTGGTTATCAGGGCTAACTTGATAAGAACCAATGTTAAAGTATGCATGCCCATTAGCCATTTCATTGCCGTCCAACATTATTTCTTCCGGCGCTGTCATAGTGTTTTGGCGCCTGCAAATAAGGGGATATTCGCCTCCTGAAATATAACGAGTATAATAAAAAAATCCATTTTTAAAAACAGGAACAGATTGGTCTTCTTGTTTAATCCGTGTAACAATCTCTTGGTATAAAAGCTCTTGGAATTCCTCTGTATCATTCATCATTTCTTGAGTGTATATGTTTTCGGCTTCAAGATAAGCCATTACTGCGGGGTTTTCTCTTTCTTTTAACCAAAAATAGTGATCAGTTCTTTTGCGTCCCAATGTTGTGAGAGTTACTGTTTTTTTTGTCGCTAACGGAGCTTTTTTTTTATTTGATGGCATTTTTTTTTCTCCCTCCCTTAATTTTCCCTGTCAATATATATTATAATATATATATGTCAAGCCATTTTTTCATGGAAATTTCCTTATTTTTCTCTTGACAAAAAAAAACTTTTTAAATTTACGGTTTTTAATAAAGTCTACAAAGAAGGATTATTCATGAGAAAAAAAATTAGTTGTTTATTATTTTGGTTAATTTTTTTTTATTGTCTGTTATGTGCGAAGATCAGTGAAATTATAAACTTAAATTTCGATCTTCGGCAAGGTGAAAAATTCATTTTGGAGCTTCGATATAATATTCCAGAAGGACAGTATTCCAGTTTACAAGAGGATTATCTCTACATCGAGATTGAAGAACAAGATGGTATTACCAATGGTAAAACTATTTACCCCGATAATGGCACCATAACCGAATATGGTTACATGAATTATTATCAACCAATTATTCTGCAAAAAGAGATTATCATTAGCAGAACAGCAAGCGTTGGTGAACATGAAATTAAGGTATATTTTAGTTTTCAACGTTGTCTTACCGATGGTACTTGCCTTATTCCTGAAGAAGAGGAACATGTCCTATACCTAAATATCACAGAAGGAATGGGAAACGAAGTTAGTGGGGCGCATAGATTCGGTAGTATGTTTTATTTTTTGCTTTTAGCTTTTGTGGGGGGGATCATCCTCAATTTAACTCCTTGCGTTCTACCTGTGCTAACCATGAGGGCGATGAGCCTTGTAAAACAAAGCCAAGAAACTCCTCAAATAGTTATTAAAAACTCCGTTCTTTATAGTATCGGTATTTTAGTTTGTTTTACAATTTTAGCTCTATTCATTATTGGAATTAAGCTATCTGGCGAGTTAATTGGTTGGGGATTTCAAAACCAGAATCCAACTTTTGTAATTTTTCTCTATGCAATTTTATTTCTTTTTTCTCTTTCGTTATTTGATGTTTTTGTCATTAATGCTCCTGGGGTGAATGCTGCTACACAAGCTTCGAACCAAAAAGGCTACTTGGGTTCTTTTTTCATGGGGATGTTTGCTGTGTTACTAGGTACACCTTGTATGGCTCCGTTTTTAGGTTCTGCCATTGGTTTTGCTTTAGCTCAATCACCAATAATGATATTAAGTATCTTTATTTTGGTAGGACTGGGTTTTGCCTTTCCATTTTTGTTGATAAGTATTTTCCCTAAATCCGTACGTATTCTGCCTAAACCAGGTAACTGGATGACTATTTTCAAAGAAGTTTTGGCTTTTATCTTGCTTATCTTTGCTGTTGATCAACTGAATACTCTCGTTAGTTTAATGGGGGGGAGATTCCTCATTAATATGCTTTACTTTTCTGTGATATTATCCTTTACAGCTTGGCTTTATGGTAAATTTATTACTCCTATGTATGGTCGCCGAACCCAGTGGATAATAATTATTGTGATAGCTTTTACCCTTGTTTCTGGAGCAAATCTTCTACTTCGAGGGAAAGTACCAGGAAGCGAGACTATGGTTGAACCAAGTGATAATTATTGGAGTAGATTTAGCTCTGAAGCAGTGCAAGCAGCTATAGAAGAGGGATTACCTGTATTTATAGATTTTACAGCAGACTGGTGTAAGAATTGTAAAACTAACGAAAAATTAGTACTGAATACTTCCGATATCAAGGCCGCTTTTAGCGATAAAGGAGTAGTCATGTTCAAAGGAGATTATACTCGCCGAGATGACGAAATAATGAATTGGCTTATGCGTTATAACCGAGCGGGAGTCCCCTTGTATTTACTGTTTATTCCAGGAGAAGAAGAGCCAATTGTTTTCCCGGAACTGATAACTAAACAAATNGTCTTCAAAGCTCTTAATCAGCTTAAATAAAAAAGCATAACTACAAGGAGATAATAATGAGGAAATTTATTTGGTTTTCACTTATATATATCATATTTTTAGGTTGTAATCGCTTTGAAAAAAAACTCGGTCCAGTTAAAATTAGTGATTTTGAGTCTGAATTTCAAACCGCATTTATCCGCTTATGCGAAGAAGGTGATAACATTACTTGGGGGTTAACAAGGCTGATGAGTCTATATGCTGGTGATTATGTTAATGACGGTGAGGAATGGGAAGACCGTTTTGATTTTTATAACTCCCAGCCCTGGACAAAGAATTCACAATTAATATTAAAGCGACTAAATAATACAAGCCCTTATCATTATTACGTCCAACTCAATGATGTTGATCTTGGTGTTAATGAGTTTTGGGAAGATACAGTGTCCTATCGTGAAGGACATTATATATGGACAGGGAACCATGTTCCGATGTCTCCAGAAGCCTTTCAAAATAAATTTGTATTAAGAGCAACAAAATATTTAGCCGAAGGAAATATTAACCGTTTTCTCGATTATTACGATGACCAATACCTTAATAATCACCAAATGAAAGCTCATTTACGCAAGATACTCACGCGAGATTGGTCTGAAGAAGTGAGGATAAGCCTAATATTTCTTGCCGAAGAAAATGATTTAGCGAAATTCCATGTGGAGTTGAAAGACCCTTCTTGGAGTCTGGAAATGGAATGGGAGGATTATTTATACCTCCAAGCAGGAAAATATCTCTGGATTGGAGACCAAAAAGTCAACATTATTAGTCATGGGCAAAATATGTTGGTACAATCGACCACCGATCGGTTATGTACTTTTTGCGTCCAAGTATCAGAAGAGTTACACCGTCTCGAGGCTCTGGAGCCAGAAAGATTCATTTTTCTTAAATATCACATTGGTGATAATAATGCTGGTGTGGATTTGAGTAATTATAATAATTACGCCGACGAAAAACTTTATTTTGACTGGCCAGACGCGAATCCATTAACCCTTTTTCAAGCACAGGATCGAGTTGCTGGAGGTTCTCCAACAGAAATTTCGCGTTTTGTTGCCATCACAGAGCAGCATTTAAATGCACCTCTGGAAGTTGAACTCGGGGTAACATATGATTACGCAACGGATAATCGAACATTAACGGGGATCGTAAGCGTGAAATTTATTGATATCGAAACAGAAAACCTATACCTTCAATATGCAATATACGAAAAAGAGGCGGAGGAAATTAGTTTTGTTTCACAGAAAAAAGTTACTCATGTCGTGCGCGCTCGGGGCTCTCAAAAACTTGAACTATTAGAGTCTGAAAAACCTGTCCCCTTTACTTTGGTTTCGCCGAATTTACTTCGAGACAATGAGCATTATCTTGTAGTTTGGGTACAAAAAATGATGAATGGAGTTACTAGAACCGATGAAGATCGTGTTTTGAATGTCATAAAAGTAAGTTTATGGTAAAATAATAAAGGAGAAATAACATGAAAAAAATTATTTTTTTAGTTTTAAGTCTAATTTTGATGACGATACTCAATGCTGAAAAAGCACCCTCTTTCACTATTGAAACAATGGATGGCAAGATGATTAAACTGGAAACAATTTTAGGTCAGGGTCCACTTTTTCTTGATTTTTGGGCAACCTGGTGTCAACCTTGCCTAAATTCTATGCCTATCTGGAGCAAATATTCCGAAAAATATCCTCGGATGCAGTTTTATGCGATCAGTATTGATAAACCTCGCGACAAGAAAAAAGCCGAACAAATGGTAAAATCGAAAAAATATGCTTTTAATGTTGGGTATGATGGGAGTGGAGATCTCACCAATTTATTTGGTATCAAAGATGTGCCAAGGCTCTTCATTATAGACCAGTCAGGAGAAATTATTTTTGAACATCGTGGTTTCACCGCTGGTGATGAAACCGAAGTAGAAGAAATGATCATCAAAGCATTAGGGAATTAGGTAAATATGAAAAGAATAGGTTTCTTGTTCGTGTGTTTCCTCTGGCTTGGTTTTTTATGCGCTCAAGACATTAGCCTCCGTGGTGAAAACAACGCTGTTTTTATATATCGGGCAACTAAAGATTCCTTGAGTAATTATTTCGAAGACGAGTTTAAACTACGAATTGACCGTGGTGTTTTTACCTTTGGAATGAGTTTTAAAGCAGAATTACCAAAATATCGAGAATCTTCGCCAATCTCGGAACTCAATCCTTCTCAAATCATCACTCAATGGCAAGATCGGTATGTTCAGCTAAGCTTTGATGATTTAAGATTGCGAGGGGGAACCATCGAAGAAGCATTCGGGGTTGGGTTAATGCTTAGAGCCTGGAACGATACTGATAACAACTTTGATAAGCGCTTGGAAGGAGCGCAAGTTGCTTATTTTAATGATCAATTTCGTTTAGCAACGGTATATGGCGGAGCTAAATATGATCTGGAAGAAGTGAAGATTAATAAAGATGATATCATAGCTGGCTCAGATTTTGAATATAAACTGTTTGATCAATTCCAGATTGGCGCTTCAGCTGTCCAATATAAACAAAAGAATTGGGTAACATCAATGAGATCCTACACTAACTGGGATTTGTTTGGAGGAAGAATTAGTTTTAACTCAGATTTATTTGATCTTAATGCGGAATATGCAGAATTACTAAGGTACCATAATACTCACGACCAAAATGGAACTGCATTATATGGGCAAAGTAGTATTTATATTCACAATTTCACTTTTACCGGGGGGTATAAAAAGTATGCCAGATTTAAGTATCCATATGCTGATTTACCAACTTTAAACCATTATGATGAATTACTTTATAATTATGGAGATATCAATTACGAAGAAGGTCTTCTAGGGGAAATAAAGTTTCAACAAAGCGTTACTAACGAATACATTCTTAATTATTCAGAAGCTTGGAATGATGATTTTAAAGTTCGTTATGCTAATGCTTATTTTAATTATACTTGTAATTTAGAGCAATTTATGATTATTACAGAGCTCGAAACAGTTGAACGCAATGATGAATACCAAAAATCATGGGAAAAAGAGATAATACCCTCTATTACTACCAATTTTTTTCACCTATCAGTCCCCTTACAAATCAAATTTCAATATGCTATGAATAGCGAAGAAGACCTAAACTATATCACCAATATTAATACCCAAAAAAAATACCATAAACCTTATCTTCAAATTGATAGTACCCTTTATAATTGGTTTTCGTATTCTATTTTTGCTCAATATCAAATTGACGAAGGGAAAGAGATGATGAAGAACAAAGTTTATCTTGGAACAGAAGTTATTGTCAATGTTGCTAAGCATACAGAATTAAAGCTGTTTGTTGGCAAAGAAAAGGGAGGAAAAGTCTGCCGGAATGGAGTTTGTAAATATCAACCCCCTTTTGAAGGATTAAAATTAAGTCTTAATACAAGATTTTAAGCAAACCTGAATAGGGAAAATAGAGCAATCTGGATTGATTTAATAGATGAGTACTATCTAAACGCCTATTGATAGCATTTTCATTTTTTGAATCATGCTCATGAAAAACTATCCCCCGAAGAAAAAAATTTTTATAGTTATAATTGATTAAATACAAAGGAGAAAAAATGAAAAAAATAGTTATTTTATGCTGGGTATCTTTGCTTATAATTTCCCTCTCTGCAAGTCCAGTTTTCCCCAAGACCAATGTCATGGAAGTTTGCATTGGTGATACAAGTCTTCTGGAAAATTTAAACCAAGGTTTTCAAAACTTAAAGAATAAGTATGGTGATGATGACTTAATTATTTTAAATTATTACTCTCTCAATTCTCCACTGGGGAATGAGATGACAGATATGATGTTTACCGAATTGCAAGCTCCTGCAAACAAAAATTCAGTTTTTTTTAATAGTCAGGCAAGATTGTTTGGAGATACTCCTGCCTTGGAAAATGGTCAACCTATTGATGGAGAAATGGAATTCGGGAAGTTTACACCATCTTATATGTATATTCATAATTTTGTTTTCTCAGGTGAGAATATTAGTTTTCAAGTTCGCAAAGCTTTTCGACTGGAAGAAAATAACCAAATAATTGTTGACTATGATTTTACTGATCACGAAATATATATTATGGTGGTTGAAAAAATTATTAATAACCAAAACCAATCCGTTGTACGATATATTCATCAGGAATTATCGAGTTTTCCTATTCAGGACCAGCAATTTACTTATCAATTACCAAATAACTTTGACCCTCTAACCCATAAAGCTGTAGTTGTCATTAAAAAAAATAATCTCGTGGTGCAATCGGCTTCAAACGAACGAAATATTAAACCTTTTAGAATTGTAGCAGAAACAAACTTTTCCGTTATTGTTGAGCCAGACACTTATATGCATAATTTTTATTATTTTTATGTAGTGAATACTCAGTTTACTAGTAGTGACATAATCGATGTTGTTATTGATTCCGAAAACTTAATCAAAACAAATCAACTCTTCGGAACACCCAACTTTTGTGATGCCAAAGCTGGTCTTTGCCCCATGCCCCCATATTCTGTTTCTTTTGATTCTGGAGATTATTTACAATTATATGCATCTGGCTACCCTTTTGGAAATAAAGGTTTTAATCTATTTCAAATTACTGTTGCAGGCGAAGGAATTACAGAAGTGCTTCCTCATTACCTCACGACAGAAGGGTTGGATGTACTAGTGGTGCAAGACGATGGTAAGACAGAAAATGGGAGTTTACTGCTAGAACACTTACAAGCTTTAGGTATTAATTATGGAGTATTCAAACCTTCTTTTTATCTTACCTCTCAATCTGAGTTAATAACAAAATTTTTTTCTTTTTCAACGATTATATGGAATGCTAGTTCTGTATACCCAGCTTTAGCAAGAGAGCTTGTTTATCATGTGGCTGGAGAAATGGGACAAGAAACAAATATCGTCATCATTGGGCAATCAATAGCTAATGTTCTTAGTAACAATGATGTTTCTGCTTATTATCAAGAAATATTTAGTGGAGGACTAGAAAACACGATGCGTGCATCATTCCAAAAAGGTACAAACCTACAAACTAATATAACTGGAAGAATAAATGATGAGGATTTTAGTTTTACTTTCAACAATCATCATTTTTCAACCGATTATCTTCATCTAGTTACCGAGGGACATTCATTACTCCAAGATAACCATCAACAAATCAAAGCTGTTTATAGCTCAACAGCAAGAAAAACATATCTTCTCGATTTTGATCTCGCAGACATCAATGAACAAGAGCAAGTAGTACTAATGTTGAAAGAAATATTAAAAACAGTAGTTTCTGAAATAGAACAACCTCAGGAACATTTTCATACTTTACTTCTATCTACCTATCCCAACCCTGTACGCAATATAATGCAGATTAATCTCCAAGGTGAAAAACTTTCATCTGATCAACCTACTTATTCGATTTACAATATTAAGGGACAAAAAATTCTTTCTGGTAAGCTTGTGGAAGGGAACAATGGATATTCTCAATCGATTGACTTTCAACACATAAAATTTCATAATGGCATTTATTTTATTAAAGTAAATACTCTGCATGAGAGTGTTGTGAAAAAAATGTTGATCTTAAAATAACATTCAAGGCAATAAAGGTGGGGGGGCTTGATTATTAATCCTGCTCTGGAATTTATATGAATAGGTAATCCCTATTTTTAAAGGAAATATTATGCAAAATAATCACGAATTAATTAAACAAAGACAAGAAAAATTAGAAAAATTGGAGAGTATGGGAATAAACCCATATCCGGTTCGCTGTCAGCGAACTCATCAGATAAAGCAATTTCTTGACCAACAAGATACTTTGCTTCAAAGCAAAGAGACCGTTTATTTAACAGGACGCATCACTTCTCACCGGCGACAAGGCAGAATTGGTTTTACCCATCTCATGGACATGAGCGGGAAGGTACAAGTTTTTGTGCGACAAGATACAATTGGAGAGCAACAATATGAGTTATATAAACTCCTTGATCTAGGAGATTTTATCCAGGCTCAAGGTCAAGCAGTTGTTACCCAAACAGGTGAATATTCACTTTTAGCCACGGAAATAGTGTTGTTATCAAAAAATATGCGTCCAATACCCACTGTAAAAGAGAAAGAAGTTGAAGGTAAAATAGTTCGTTATGACGAATTTTCAGATATCGAACTTCGCTACCGAAAAAGATACCTTGATTTATTACTTAATCCAGAACACCGTCAATGCTTTGAAACAAGGTCCAGAATTATTTCTTTTGTGCGTCAATTTATGGATCAACGAGATTTTTTGGAAGTAGAAACACCAATCTTACAACCTTTGTATGGCGGGGCAAATGCTCGTCCTTTTGTTACTCATCATCATACTCTAGACCTCGATTTATATTTGCGGATCGCAACCGAATTATATCTTAAAAGACTGATTATTGGAGGTTTCGAAAAAGTGTATGAAATTGGAAAAAACTTTCGTAACGAAGGTATGGACCGTACACATAACCCAGAATTCACTGCCATTGAAATGTATCAAGCCTATACTGATCTAGAGGGAATGATCGAATTAACTGAATCTCTATTGAATAGTATAGCCCAATCTCTATTTGCTAAAGAGATTGTTATTTATGGAGAAAACTCCATCAGTTTGCAAAAACCTTTTCAAAGAGTAGGGATGTTAGATTTGATTGAAAAATATACTGGTGAGGATTTTTCTGATTTTAATGAGCAGAAAATTAAAAAGTATATACAAGATCATCAAGTAGCTTGCGATACAAATGCTGGACTGGGTAAAATGATTGCTACCCTTTTTGAACACTATGTAGAGCATCATTTAGTCCAACCAACTTTTGTGGTAGATTATCCTTTGGAAATTTCTCCGTTCGCTAAAAATCATCCTGAACATCCTCAAAAAGTGGAAAGATTTGAGCTCTTTATTGCTGGTAAAGAATTTGCTAATGCTTTTAGCGAACTCAATAATCCTGTGGAACAAAGGAAAAGGCTCGAACAACAAGTAAAACAAAAAGAAAAAGGAGACGAGGAAGCTAATGTGGTGGATGAAGATTTTTTGGAAGCTCTCGAATATGGTATGCCACCCATGGGAGGACTCGGAATTGGTATTGATAGACTGGTGATGCTCTTTACGAATAATGCATCCATTAAAGAAGTAATACTCTTTCCTCAAATGAAACCAGAGTAATTTGAAGGATCTATAATGTGATTTATTGTTTCTCGAAAAAGAGAATCTCTCTTCACGAATAAGCTACTACTAATGGCTTGTATTATTTTATTCTGCGTTCTTGGTAAGGGGATAAATTGCTCACTTAATCATAACCAATGATCAGGTAAATATTCATATTTTTATATATGGTAAGTGGGTTTTACTTAATCTTTACTTTTCCCATGAATACTTAATTATTTATTCTGCTGTCCATGATTTTCTGGATTGCTTTATCGCTGCGTTCTTTGCCATAATGAAAGTGCTAAAATAGCATAAAAGAGCCACTCTGCGACAACTTTTATTGGCAGCGGCAATCTCCGGTTGCCACGGTGACAAGTGGAAATCACCGCTACGAATTTTAAATGGAAATGTTATATTGTTCTCTATTGACACAAATCAAATATAAATAAACATGGTATAAAAGAAAGGAGAAAAAACTATATGAAAGGTATAATTTTAGCTGGTGGTTCTGGAACACGTCTCGCCCCGGCTACACGGATTATTAGTAAACAATTATTACCCATATACGATAAACCAATGATTTATTATCCCTTGTCAACTCTGATGCTGGCAGGAATCAGAGAAATACTACTAATCTCAACTCCTCATGATTTACCGCATTTTCAAGCCTTTTTTGGTAGCGGACATTTATGGGGTCTAAAAATTCAATATGCTGAACAACAAAGTCCAGATGGGATTGCCCAAGCTCTTTTGATTGGAGAAGAATATATTGGAAATGAGCATGTTTGCCTGATCTTAGGTGATAATATTTTCTATGGTGCGGGATTAACGACTATACTAGAAAAAACTGTTTTAGCCTGCCAAAAAACTCAAAATGCTTTTATCTTTGGCTACCCAGTTGATGATCCTCAACGGTATGG
>JGI24702J35022_10002058_pt1 | contig 12407 bp, 8 predicted proteins | sample TergutTh196P4_FD_35022 | JGI IMG/M metagenome (IMG submission 35022)
AAGGAAAGACGGAACCGTTCGCGTCTGATCACCCTCTACGCAAGAAAACCAAGGACGGTTCACCCAAAACCGTGAAACTTGTTAGCGGCGTGGAGGGGGGCCGCCACAGCGAAAGCAATTGTTGTCGTTCGGTTGGTTGCCGAGTTCCAGATGGCCGTGTATCATGGAAGGGTTGTTGCTTTCTTCCCTTTCGTATTTCGATGAGACTGTTTTTTTCCGCGGGCGATCCGAGCGGCGATATTCATGCAGCGGCGCTGATCCACAAGATTCGGGAACACGTTCCGTCTGCCGAGTTCGTCGGCTTCGGCGGTCCCGAAATGCAAAAAGCCGGTTGCCGTCTTCTTGCCGACCTGACGAAACACGCCATTATGTGGTTCGCCCAGGCCATTGCACAGTATTTTCGATTCCGACAGTTCCTGAACGACGCCGAAACCTTTTTTCATAACGAACCGGTCGACGCCGTCGTTCTGGTTGATTATCCCGGCTTCAATTGGCACGTTGCCAAGGCGGCCAAGCGTTTGGGAATTCCCGTCTTCTATTTTATGCCTCCCCAGGTCTGGGCGTGGGCGCAGTGGCGTGTCAAAAAAATGCGGCGTTACGTCGACGGTATTCTCTGCCCACTTGATTTCGAACGGCGTTGGTATCGGGAGCGCGGTTGTCCAACGGCTTTGATCGGGCATCCGTTTTTCGAAGAAATTCGGCAGCGGGAATCTGATCCGACGTTTCTCGAAAGCTTTTACGCGAAGTACGGCGATGGCCCCATTTTGACGCTGTTGCCCGGCTCGCGGAATCAGGAAGTCAAGGCGAATCTCGACGATATGCTCCTCGTCGTCGAATACGTTCGGTCGATGATTCCCGATGTCCGACCGGTTTTTGCGGCGTTCAACGAAATTCATGCCGAGTACATCCAAGATCGCCTGAAAGAATTGGAACAGAACATTCCGATTTTCGTCAGCCGCACACCGGAGTTGATGCGAGCCGCCGACTGCTGTCTTGCCGTCTCCGGGTCGGTAACGCTGGAACTCCTTGCCTACAACAAACCGACCGTCGTCTATTATCGCATCGGTTCGTTCGGTCTGTTCGTTCAACGGTTCTTTCGACGAACCCGATACATTACCTTGGTCAACCTTCTCGGTTTGGACTGCCGCCGCGATCCGAACAAGTCGGGAAGTCCAATCTTTTACGATAAATCCGTTCGCATGATTCCGGCGGAGCCGAGTCTCCGGGATCGGAATCTGATGTTCTTTCCGGAATTCCTGACGTCGGCGGACCGTTCCAAAGACGCTGCCGCCTACCTGATTTACTGGCTTTCCCGTCCGGAACACCTTGCGGAACAGAAACGTCACCTCGCCGCGTTGCATCAATACGTCGACCGTATTGCCTCGCCGCTGGACCGAGCGGCACGGTGTCTGCTCGGGGCCCTCGGCGGTATTTAGGAATTCACCCCATTTTCAACGAGGAGGTTTTTATGGACCATCCGATTTTTTGGACGTTTTTTTCGTTGTCGGTTTTTCTTCCGATTTGCGGAACGGTTTGGAGCGAAGAGCCGGAAACGGCCGCGCCGGGCAAACAGGTCGTCGAGACCATTGAACTACCGGCAAGCACGAGCACTTGGAACTATAAAAAGCAAGGTATTCGCCTGGTCGGTGAGCCGCGGCCTGTCGACGAATCGAAAACGGAAATCGTCCGCTATTGGCTCTATTTGCCCTTGGATTACGAACAAGCGGCGGCCGCCGACGGCGCGCCGCTGTTCCTGTTTCTTCACGGAGCCGGAGAACGCGGCACCGAACCGGAGGAGATCGCCAAGGTCAAGGTCCACGGTCCGCCGAAGCTGCTGGACGAACCGACATTCCAAAAACGTTGGCCTTGCGTGACCGTTTCGCCGCAGTGCAAAAACGATTTCGCTTGGTCGCCGGCGCAGATTCTTCTGCTTCTCGACGCCGTCGAAAAGAAGTACAAAATCGACACGAAGCGTGTTTACGTTTCCGGAATCAGTATGGGCGGGTTCGGAACCTGGATGATACTCAACGCGGCTCCCCAACGGTTTGCGGCGGCGGCGCCGATCTGTGGCGGGGCCAAGGCGGAATGGGCGCCGAATTTTGTCGACATTCCAATCTGGACGTTCCACGGCAACAAGGACGTTGCCGTTCCCTGCAAACTCTCCGAAACAATCGTTGACGCCGTTCGGAAGGCCGGAGGACGCAAGATCGTTTTTACCGTCTACGAAGGCGGCGGACACGACGTCTGGACGCAAACCTACGACAATCAACTCCTCTACGATTGGATGTTCGCCCATTAAGAAAGGGCGGTTTTTGGGGTTGACCCTCTTTCGGGGATTTCTTATAGTTCGCACGAAACTCCCCGGGATCGCAGATCCCGGCTTGTAGCCTCATCGACTCATTATCCCGGTGCGAACAATGACTATTTCGTCGAACCTCCGATTTCCGACGATTGCGCTCGTATTTTTTCTCGCTTGTCTTCCGCTTTCGGTCCGCGCTCAGCAGTCACATTCGGCGGCGCTCGTCGAAATGTATAAGCAGCAGAATCCCCAAGCGGGAAGACAGGCCGGTGTTCCTTCCTCCCGATCGCAAACGGCTGCCGGAAACGTTCCGAATCCGGCCGGATACCAGCCGCCTCCGCCGAATTCGCCGTCGCCGGGCTTGATCCGTGATCCGCAGGCAAGACCGGACCAACTGCTTTACCAGCCGTCGCCCAACGTGGGACTTCCGAACGGCGTCCAGACTGCTTACGGTCCCCAAGGCGTTTACGACGGACGCGGACCGAGACGGTCCATCGGCAATCTCCGTGATCCGCTAAACACGGAATTCAGTCCGACGGCAATTCCACCGGGCGCGTTGCCGCCGACGCCTTATGAGGAGATGTTATGGGACGCCCGATTGAACGACGTTTTTTTTCTAAACCCGTCGCAAGGCTGGGCGGTTGGCGACCGCGGCGTTGTCTGGACGACTTCGGACGGCGGAACGACTTGGACGCAACAGGCGACGCCCATCGATTGTCCACTCCGAAGTGTACATTTTCTCAATCCGGATTTCGGATTTGCCGTCGGCGGATACCAGATTCCCTTCACAAAGCAGGGCTGCGGCGTCGTGCTGACCACGATGGACGGCGGCAATCGCTGGACGCTCCTCGAAACGCCGAGTTTTCCGGCACTCCATAAAGTTCGAGTCCACGACGCGATGCGGGTCTGGGTCGCCGGAGAATCTTCTGAACTCTATCCGAGCGGCGTCATTCGGAGCAGCGACAGCGGACGTCAATGGAAGGCGATGGACGGCGGCAAGGGCGAAGGATGGACCGACGTTGATTTCTACGACGAGAAAAACGGATTCGGAATCGGTACGCAGGGAACGCTCTTGACGGTCCGCAACACGCCGAAGTTGTCGCAAACCCCGAGCTTCGGATCCAGCCGAATCAACGGATTGAAAATTGATCCGACGCCGAACAGTACCGCCGGTTGGCTTGTCGGAGAGAAAGGGCTCATTCTCGGGACCACCGATTGCGGATTTCGCTGGACGGTTGCCGGTGCCTTGCCGGGTAACGCGGCAACGACCGTTGACCTGAACACGTTGGAAACGCAATCGAAAATTTTCTGGGCCGCCGGTAATCCGGGAACCTTTATCTATTCGTCCGCCGATGAAGGAAAAACCTGGAAGGGAACACCGAGCGGAGTGGAAGTTCCGCTCCGCAAGCTCTTTTTCCTCGATGCGAAGAACGGATTTGCCGTCGGCGATCTCGGCACGATCCTTGCAACCAATGACGGTGGCGCGTCGTGGAGAATCCAGCGGGCCGGCGGCAGACGGCTTGCCGTTCTCGGTCTCTTCGGACGAGCCGAGGAGATTCCCTACGAAGTATTTGCCCGGCTCTGTGCCGAACAAGGTTATCTCGGCGGCACAATGCTACTCTTTCGTGAAACGGCAAAACAGAGCGAGAATTTCGAAGCTCCGTGGATCGACCGGGTTCACGAAGCGATGCTCCGCTGCGGCGCCGTCGGCGCGTGGGAAGCCGGAATGTTCACATTGGACCGCGACGAAATACGCCTTTCTCCGGAACAGATTGTCGATCGGATCCAACGGGAAAACGATGGCAAGGGTCTTCAAATGCTGAAAGAACGGCTCGTTGCCGCTATCAGACAATGGAAGCCGGATGTCGTGTTTTCGTCCGCTCCTGAGCCGACGAAGGAAAGAGACCCCGTTCGGGAATTCGTTCTCCGCGAAGTGGTCGAAGCCGTCAAACTGGCGGAAGACCCCAAGGCGTTTCCCTATCAACAAACGGAACACGGGTTGGCTCCGTGGAAAGTCAAAAAGATTCATTTGGCGCTGGCCGATGGGACCTTCGGCGACGTCAATTTTCAAGCGATCGAAGGCTCTGTTCGATTGGGACAGCCTTATGACGAAATTGCGTATTTTTCTCGCGGTCTGACGGCGGACCAGCCAAAAGTCCGACCGGCGATCCTCGGATTTTCGACGGCCAAGGACGACTGTCCACCATCCGCCAATCGGGACTTTTTCGCCGGACTCGTGATTTCACCGGGCTCGGAATCTCGTCGAGCCTTGGCAGGATCCTACGCAGACCGTTGGCAGGAAGTTCAAGCCTTGATTCAGCATCGACGACACTCGCTGGGCATTCTCCAGAATCTGTCGAATCACGCCTCGCAAAACGGTCGCCTAGCGGCCAACTCGCAGATTGCCGCGACCGCTTCGGAACTGCTTCGGAAAGTCGATCGGGACGCCGCCGTTCGCTCGCTGCTTGATATGGGCCGCCAATTCGCTCAAAACGGAGATTGGGACTCCGCCGTCGACGCTTTGAACATTGTCGTCGAACAACATTCGCAACATCCGTTGGCTCGGGATGCCTTCCGTTGGCTGCTTCAGTATTACGCTTCAGCGGAAACGAACTGGCGCGTCCAACAGACAAATTCCGTGGCCGGCGGCGTCGTTGCCGGAACCCCAAGGGGAATGATGACGGTAACGCAAACGCAAAACGGCTCCAGTCGACAAGAACAACAAACCCGATGGGCGCGAGCCGCTTCCATCGGACAGTATTTGACTCAGACCATGCCGGACCTCGCCAACGATCCGCGCTGCCGTTTTTCGTTGGCGTCGATGCAACTTCGCGGTGGTTACGGTTCGGAAGCCCTGCGATTCTACCAAGCAAGGGGACGTTCTCAGTATGACGACGTTTGGGGCACCCGAGCAAGGGCCGAATACTGGCTTTCGATTGAGAACCGTGCCGAACTTCCGCCGGAGATGCAAGAGTCGCCGTTGCCGATGATCCGCTGTGCGTTCACGTCGACGAAGCCGTATCTCGACGGACAATTCGATAAGGATTTCGACCAAGGAACGTGGTTCAACGCAAAATTGTATTCGTTGACACCGGAAAAGCCTCGCAAACGGCTCCGCGAAATACTCAAAAACGAAACGGCGGACGGTTCCCCCGCCGGNATCCGCCGGGAAGAACAGAGCTTTGCAACGTCGAAGAATTTCGGTACACAGGCGATGTTTATGTACGATCAGCAACATCTGTACATCGGTCTGCGCTGCAAGCGGGCGGCGGGCTTCTCGTATCCGCCGCTTGCCGAGAAGCCTAGAATCCGGGATGCCGACATCGACGATCAGGACCGGGTGGAGGTTCTCCTGGACATCGACCGGGATTATGGGACGTACTATACCCTGTCGGTCGATTCTCGTGGTTGGGTGGTCGACGCCTGTTGGGGAGACAAGACTTGGAATCCGAGTTGGTATGTTGCCCGGCACGAAGACAAGGACTTTTGGTACGTTGAAACCGCAATTCCATTGGAGTCGCTGACGGACCAGTTTCCAATACCGAAGACCGTCTGGGGCGTTGGTGTGCGCCGCATCGTTCCCGGCAAAGGCATCGAATGTTGGAACGCCGAAAACTCCTTTGATCTTACCGAAGGGCTAGGGCTGTTGGTGTTTGAATAGGCCCTCCACCACCGGGGAAAGGGACGTTGTAATCTGCGGGGTGCACGTCTTGCTCTTTTCGTAGCGGATGCTAGAATGAAATTTGCCGTTTTCTTTCACGTCATGTTTTTTCAGGAGACGATTCATGTCCGAACAGTCCGCTCTTTTTCAGGCCGTGGTTGATGGCGACACCGCAACCGCACTGGCCGAAGTCGGTAGCCTCCTCTCCCAAAACGTTCTGCCGCAGAACATTATGGAAGAGCACCTGATTCCCGCGATGAGTGAAGTCGGTCGGCTCTTCGAGGAAAACGAGTTCTTCGTTCCAGAGCTCCTGATCGCGGCTCGCGCCATGCAGGAATCAATGAAAATTCTGAATCCGCTGCTCAAAACGTCCGGCGTTGCCAAGGCGGGGCGTGTCGTGATCGGTACCGTTCAAGGCGACTTGCACGACATCGGCAAAAACCTCGTTGCCGCAATGCTCGAAGGCGGCGGTTTCGACGTTATTGATCTCGGTGTCGACGTGGCCCCGGAAAAGTTCATCGCCGCCGCAAGGGAACAGTCGGGAACGATCATCGCGCTTTCCGCACTGCTGACGACCACAATGCCGCAGATGAAAAAGGTCATTGAGTCCTTGCAAGACGCCGGAATTCGCGGACAGGCAAAAGTGATGATCGGCGGTGCTCCCGTAACGGCGGCGTTCGCCACCGAAATCGGTGCCGACGGATATAGCGAAAATGCCAGTACCGCCGTTGCGCTGGCAAGACGTTTGGCCGCGTAGTTTGGTAGGTCGCTGACCGCCGGGCGGCGACGTGCGACTCCACACAATTCCTGTTGGCGAACGCCGATGCTGCCGCCCGGCGGTCGGCAACCTACCTCGATCTCTATGAAACTGACGCCGCCGAAATTCCGGGAACTCAAGGGAACTCGTAAAATCGTGATGCTCACCGCTTACGATTTTCCGAGCGCCGCGATTCTCGACGGCTGTGGTGTCGACGTCATTCTCGTCGGCGACAGCCTCGGCAACGTCGTCCAAGGACGAACAACGACGCTTTCCGTCACGTTGGAGCAGATGATTTATCACGCCGAGATGGTCGTCCGTGCCGTTTCCGATACCTTGGTGGTCGTCGATCTTCCGTTTCCGTTCTGCCAACTCGGACCAAAGGCGGCAACGAAAGCCGCCGCTCGAATTCTCAAGGAAACACAAGCCGACGCCGTAAAAATCGAAGGCGGAGCCGATCGTGCCTCAACAATTGCTGCCGTCGTCGCCGCCGGTATTCCAGTCGTCGGACATTGCGGACTCCTACCACAGGCCGTTCGCAAACTCGGCAGGTTCGTCGTTCAACGGCAGCGGGAGCAGATTCTCGCCGACGTTGCCGCCGTGGAAGCCGCTGGAGCGTTCGGCGTTGTGCTCGAATGTATCACCGCAGACATTGCCGACGAAGCGACCCGGTTGGCCAATATTCCAACCATCGGAATCGGCGCCGGATCGCATTGCGATGGTCAAGTGCTTGTTTTCCACGATCTACTCGGCTTTTCCGCCGACAGAGCGAAAACGCCTCGGCATGTCAAACGCTATGCCGATCTGCGTCAAACAATCGAAGGCGCCGCCAAGCAATATGCCGACGAGGTGCGAAACGGAATCTTTCCCGGCAAGGAAAGTTCTTTTCGTTAGGAGCGCCTCCGGGGGCTCTAAACACGCTCTAGGGCGTATCTAATTTTTGTGTACCAAACAGCCCTCACCCTCACCCTCACCCTCTCCCAGAGGGTGACGGAGTGCACCAATTGGGGAAACGCTCTAGAACGTATTAAAAATGGGTTTGGATTTTTGGGCGTTCCGTCCTTGCGCTGCGCTCCATTCCGGCTTTTGTTTTTACGGCCCGTGTTGCAACAGCCGGAAGGGAACGCAGCGCAAGGACGGCTCGTGCTAGAACAACCGGAAGATGATATTTTTCTGGACGAAGGCAATCGCCTCATGGAAGAGCACATAGCCGACGGGTTGTTTGCCGCAATCAATGCGGGCGGCACACTCCGTTCCGAGTTGCAGCTTCGGCGGTAACGCTTCTTGGTCGTCGAGCGCAACCTTGATGAGCACCGTGTTCAAGCCCGTTGACGACGATGAACTTGCGCTGCCGAGGTCGCTGCGGACTTCGGCGCGATCATGAATCTCGACGATGGTCCCGAAAAGCTTGATGTCCGGATGGGAAGCCGGTATGAATTCCACTCGAAGTCGGGCGTTCGGATCCTTCTTTTTCAGTTCCCGGTCGTAGTTTGCAATGTGTCCCATCCGTTTTTCCGGCATCGACAACTCCAATTGCCACGGTCCCTTCGGGTCGGCGACCTCCATGAGCAATTGCATTCGACTGACGGGACGTTTCGTAGTGAGCAGCTGCTTGACATTCCACGTCACGACAACGCCGTCAATCGGCGAGGTAACGAGCAAGTCATAAAGTTGCCGGTTGTAAATCAATTGCTGATCGCTGTTGGTTTTCAAACGAATATTCTCAACGGCCCACTTTCCGTAAATCTGCGTTTTTTCGTAATCGCTGAGTTTCGGGTCCCGAATCTGTCGGTCCAACGATTCAATCTCTTGCGTAATTTCCTTGCCTTCGCCGAGCAGCTTTTCGCCCATGCTGTCCAGTTCCGAACTTCGTAGTTTCACCAATCGGGACCCGCGGTATTCAACACCGTCTTCACCGACAAACGGTCCGCGAACTTCCATGTTGTGGTCGACAAAGACTTCTTCGACCTCGGCGTCGTAGGGAGCGAAAACCTTTTGACGGATGACCAGTTCGAGTCTGCCGCTACAATGCATCTGGAACTTCCACGGCAGAAAGATCATCGTCAGCACGATACCGACGACCAGAGCAGATACCGCAAGGGTTTTCGGCAACATCCGTGCCGTGAAGAGAACCTGCGACTTGCCGATTGTTTTCCAGAGCGGCAAAAGGAAGATACTGTGATGATCCATTGCGTTGCCGAGAGCGGAACAGGTGTGTTCCGCAACGATTTCGACCCGTTTACGCATCCGCTCTGGAACACGGCTATCTTCGATCTGTTCGACCAGCAAGGCTCCGAACGGACGCTCCGGCTTGGTACGCTTCGTCGGATTGTCTTCCTCTTCGTCATCCCGTCGGAATTTTTTGGTCAGCGGAAAAACGGCGATCATCTTGGTGTGCGACTCGTCGACATAGGCTTCGACGGCACGCTCGACCTGCGGCGCAAAATCCGACGTGTCGCCGGTGTACCAAATCGGCTCTCCCGCCTTGACGACTGCTGTGGCGAGTTTACCGAGCAGCCGAACCGTTGTCGCCCGCTTGTCGACCGTGTCCTGACCGCTGACGGCAACGACTCGATACGAACTTCCCTGTCGCAAGGCAATGCTCACCCGGTCGCATTCAATGAGGCGGCGTCCTTCGTTGACGATGGTGTACGTCGTTTCGTTGACATCGAGGCTTCGATGGATCGTCCGCGTAAAATCTTCGAGGAGTGTCCAGAGATTTTGTCGTTCGCCGAAGTTGCGAAGTTGTCGATTTTTGTAGTAATCGGTCGCCAAGGCACAGACCTGAGCAAGGAAGCGTAAGAATCCCCGTTGCGTCGTCGGATTTGTATCCGCTCGTTGAATGATTTCGACAAGTCCGACGACTTCGAGCTCCGTGCGGATTGGACAAAAGACGAGCAGCCAGTCGGTGGGATTACCGGATTCTTCTTCGCCTTCGATTCCGGCGTGCGGTGGAACGAGGGTTCCGGTGTCGGTTCCGTGGAGCATCCGATAGAGCATTCGGGCGTGTTTTCGATTATTACTTTCGTTGCCTTGGATACCGAGTTCTTTGATATTGACTTGGTAGGAAAGCGTCAGTGTTCCAGCCTCAAAGGTCCAGACGGCTCCGCCGATGGCCCCCATCGCGGTGACGACCCGATGAAGGAACTCGCCGTGATAGTCGTCCGGAGGAACGTCGAGTTTCGAAAGCTGCTGGATTTCGCTGACGATCGTCCGAATCTGGGTTTTTGTCTCCTCGACGAGATTGTGTTCGACGGTTGGTGTACTCATAGACGGTATTTTATGGTATTTTTCGAAATTTGACAAGTCGAATCCGCATCGCATCGTCTGTCCTTACGGTTCGACGAATCACGATTCCGGGGCAGTCGGTGAGTTGCCGTCAGAGGCTTTTGTCGCTGCGCCGAAAAGTTCGCGGCGTGGCAATTCCCGTAAGCTGCCGAGTCCGAACACCTCCAGAAAATTTTTCGTCGTTCCGTATAAGAACGGTCGACCAAGTTCTTCGGAACGTCCCACGATTTTCACAAGGTCACGTTCTTGAAGCTGACGGATCAGTTCGCTGCATTGGACGCCGCGAATCCGTTCGATCTCCGACCGATGGACGGGCTGTCGGTACGCAATCACTGCCAGCACTTCCAATGCGGAAACGCCGAGCCGAATCGTCGTCGGAGCCTCTTGCATTCGAAGCAGCCAAGAGGCGAGTTTTGGATGGGTTCGCAATTGAAATCCGCCGGCAACCTCCACAACACGGAACGAACACTGACGGGCATCGTAGCGTCGATTCAGGTCTTTGACCAGCGCTCTGACTTTTGCTCCTTCCGGCAATTCCGCGTACTGCGACAGTCGACGGCTCGAAAGCGGTTCCCGACAGAGGAAAAGCACCGCTTCGACCTTTGCCAAGGCGTCGCTGCCGCGTTGCCCGCAAAACGGCAGGGCGTCCGGTTGTTCCTTCGACTCATCGGTCAACGGAGTGCCAAGCTCAGGAAGGGAAAAGAGCCGACTCGGAGCGTCCTTTGGAAAAAAGTCAGACGGTCTGCTGGAATTGAATGGATGAAACGGCATTGCATCCTCTGTAAACGTTGACAGCGGAGTTTATCCCCGTCCTTCGATCTCTGCAAGGCGGAATTGGATTGCCAACGATATTTTCAAAAAAGAAAGAATTTCCGGCCGCCACAATAAAACAGCTTGACGATAAATTGTGGGGAGCGTACAATAGAGAAATGGATCGGTATAGAGTTGCCGGTCGCCAATCGATTTTCGAACGTTTGACCGCCAATTTCTTGGAGAAAGTGAGGTGTGTGATGTCTTCGAATCGAGAAAACCTTGAAAATCCCGGTATTTTCGTGAGAATTCGCAGCAGGGACGAGTTCGAAGTCCTTTGGTTGGACGGACACGAGTTGATCCGACTTGCCGAGACCGAAGAGCGTTCCGACGGCGACGCGATCTTGGAGCACTTGGAAAAAAAGCACGTTGACAACTACCATCGGGAAATCTACGATCCGTGGGGACGACTGGAGGAAGTTGCCGTTTTGCGCCGTATTACTTTGTACGAAGCGGTACACTATTTGGGACGCAATGCTAAAGTCTGCGCCTTCCTGCGCCCTAGGGAACAGGCGATTCGGTTCCTGCGCGGTCTGGAAAGGAGCAAAGACCCAACGGAACATCGTGCCGCCTCGGTTCTCGGACAGTACCTACAGCGTTTCGACGATCATCCGATGGAGAAACTGTCACGGTCCGGTATCTATCGGCTCCTTGAAGAACAATTGTTGAGTATTACAACGGAGTAAGCTTTTGTCATGCGTTGCAGCAGCCGGAATGGAGCGCAGCGCAATGACGGAGCGTTCGGTCCCAAACAATTGCTAATACGCTCTAATTAACCGCACCACCTGATGACTGAATCGGTTCCGTCGCAGGTTCTGTCGCTGGCTGGTTATTTCGTGTGTTCCGAGCAGGCGTGTTCCTAACGGGGCGGGCCGAAGTACGAACGCCCGACTTGAGCTTGGTTCGTTGTTCCTCGGTCAAGAGACCGTCGATTTTACGGTTCCGCTCCGATTCGAGTTGTTCGATGCGGAGCTTGAGCATCTCGAGCACCTCGAAGTATTCCTTCTGAATTTTGTAAATTTCCTCGCGCTGCGAATTCGAAACGACTTCCCTGTATCCGCTCGGAAGGCGACCGGTGAACTTTTTGCCGATGGTCAATCCCTTGTAGACGTCCCGGTCCTTATCGACCTGTTCGACGGCAAGCCGGTTGTCCGTCGGCTTCTCCGCCTGATCTTGAGCCGAAACGGAAAGGCAAAACAGAAAAAGAAACGCGAACAGGACGATAACGTGTTTCATAGAGTCTCCTTGAACAGGGAAAGGGAAAAGAGATTCAACCAACCCCAAGTGTACACGATTTTTCCTCCGTTTTGAATCGGCTCTAAAAAATTTTTTCCTTCCGGCTTGCGGTTCCAGCTCTTACGCCCAGACTTGTTGCGGATACCTTCCAGGAATTTCCATGAATACTTGCCTGTTGAAACGTCTTGTCTTGGCGGCAGCCGTTACGGCTCTGAGGTTGTTTCTTGTTGCCTCAACGTTGTCCTTAGAGATCGTTTCCGAATAAGTCTATTGATCGTCGACAAGAAATCGTTCGAGGTCGCTCCGTCCCGGTGCGCCGGCTTGTCCGCCTTTTCGTGTTGCTTTGAGTGCGGCGG
>JGI24702J35022_10002059_pt1 | contig 12404 bp, 6 predicted proteins | sample TergutTh196P4_FD_35022 | JGI IMG/M metagenome (IMG submission 35022)
ATTGTTGAACTGAATTTTCCCTATGCCGTCCGACCCCGCCAACATCCCTATTGCAATGAATAACAACAATACAGGAACTCCAAATCTTTTGGAGGTTTTTTCTGCAAACAATGAAAAAAACAAAAGTGCAGAACCAATTAACAATATATTCTCCGTTGAAAGTACCATAATAATATTATTTTAGCCATTTTTGCAAAGATACACTTTTTTTCTTATTGTTGATTTGCTTATTTGTTGATTTGAAAACAGTAAAAAAATCTTTTTTTTATATTATCTCAAAAAAAATATCCCATTCAATAAAATAATTTTCCTAATTCATCGTTTACAGAGTATTATAAAAGTAATAACATTAAAAATTGATTGAAATGAAAAGATGGATTTGTACGGTATGTGGATACGTACACGAAGGAGAAGAGGCGCCGGCAATATGCCCGCAATGCAGTCAGCCCAAAGAGAAGTTCAAATTGTTGGAAGCAACCGACAAATTGGTATGGGCGGACGAACACAGAATTGGCGTAGCCCAAGGCGTTAACCAAGAAGTGGAAGACGGACTGAAGGCTCATTTTTTGGCAGAGGCAACCGAAGTAGGCATGTATTTGGCAATGAGCCGCCAAGCCGACCGGGAAGGTTACCCCGAAGTGGCAGAAGCCTACAAAAGAATCGCATGGGAAGAGGCAGAACATTGTGCCAAATTTGCGGAACTTTTGGGTGAAGTGGTTTGGGACACAAAAACCAATCTCGAAAAACGTATGTTGGCAGAGCAAGGGGCATGTGCAGACAAAAAACGCATCGCCACACTGACCAAACAGTTAAATCTGGACGCCATACACGATACCGTTCATGAAATGTGCAAGGACGAAGCACGGCATGGACAGGTTTTTGAAGGGCTGTATAACCGCTACTTCAAAAAATAAGTATCCAAAAGCGAAAAAAATGAAACAGCGTGCCTTGCGGTACGCTGTTTCTGTTTATGAAATTTTAGAAAAAAAATTAGTTTCTTAATAATATTACGTTTTTTTTACCGCTCAACAACCAATTTTTTAGCCGCAGTATTTCCTTTATCGTTCACAAAAGAAACAATATACGTTCCTGCGGAAAAAGAAGAGGTATTGAGTTGCAGTACGGTTTCGCTGCCGTCTATCAAAACGGAGTTTGCGTAAACGGTTTGACCTAACATATTGTTTATGCGAATGTTTATCGTTTCTTGGTCTGCACCAACAATGACAATCTTTGTAAAATTATCGGCAGGATTGGGATAGAAATTACTCAGTTCTATTGTTTCGCCGTTGTAGATGTATTGAGAAATCCCTGTCAGGTAATCGTAAATGTTTTCTACAACTTCCTTAACGGCTGCCGTTCCGTGATAGAAAGAATAAAAACCATTGGGAGCAGTCATCGGTTTGGTGATGGTTTTCCCGTTGTTGGAAACGGCGGATATATAATATTCTATTGTATCGTGTGCAAGTGTTGCCGAGCGGCTGATGACAGCAGAAAAAGCATTATCGGCACCTGCTGCCAAAGGAAGCGGTTGCCAAGCAGCATTTCCTTTTACCCGCCAAAAACATGTTGCCGATGCGATGCCGCTTTTATTGGTGATTGTTGCCTCAATAGGAAAATTCCCTTTGTAAATTGCATCATCAGCAAAATCCTGTATGGCAGCGTGCAGAATGCGGATAGGATTTTCCGCAGGGATTTGCTTGGTTATGCAGTGGATAGCACCGCCAGAACCGTCAAAACCTGTATATAAATCTTGGTCGTCTTCAAATCCGCGAATGTCAATGGGGATAATTTTATAGCCCGGGAACACTTTTCTCATGTGTTCAACGGCTTCCAAATCCCAACCGCGTGCACCCCATTGGTCATCGGAGAAAATAGGCGTGATAATCACATCGTTTACAAAAGTACTATTGCTGTAAGTACGCGTGTATTTGTTAAAATCGGCGTTGGAAGTGTACCAAGTTGCATTGTCTCTCTTCGGTAACGGAATATCGCGTCCTCTGTATTTTTTCCCAAAGAAAGAAGACATGCTTAAAATTGTATCCACATTTCTCGAACTGATGGAATAATCCGTAAGATTGCTCATTTGCGGCGGATATTTTGTAAAAACAAAGTTATTTTCGTCCCACATGGCAGCGTACAAATCAATATGCCCTGTTCCGCCGTCATAACGCAGTCTGGGCAAGGCTCTTATCCTATCCAAGCCCAAAAGGTAGGCAAGCGAATCGTTGACTTCTTGGATTGAAAGCCTTTGTCTTGTTGCGGTTTTCAATTCTCCGTCTTCGAGATAGAACTGTCCGTAATTCACGTTGTTTCCTGCATAAACTTCATCGCTTGTAAATAAAGTTCCCACGCCGTCCAATATAATATTTCCGCCCTCGTATTTCACCGTAGAAGTATAGACAGGAATATTTAATTTGTTTCCTATGCCGATAGGAACAATATCATCGGCGGGACGTCCGGTATAATACTCAAAATCCAAAAAGGCAATGCTGTCTTGGTCGCCGTAATAAAAAGCCACAGGACCGCAATCTCTATACCAAATAGAGTTGTTTGGATTGATAAAAAAACGATAGTTGGTCAAAGGCATTCCATGACTCCGCATATAGTTTTTTATACTTGTGGAATCAGCGGCTTTCACCACATTAATCCACACTTGGGCGCCGCCCTGCTGAATGGCATCAGCCAATTGGGCAAAAATAATGGGATAGCGGCTATCCTCATCGTAAGTATCAACGTAAGACGTGTACCGTCCAACGTGGATATTTTCGTCTTCATCGTACCAATATGCCGTATCTTTGTTTATCGGGAAAGCCCAATACTTCCCAGCAACATCTACATGCATATAACTCCAAGTAATAAGAATTGCCTGCACTTCTTCAAACTCTCCCGGAAACCAAAACCTTTCGGGCATTTCCAAATAGTCTCCCGACTTTTGCTGCTTGACCGTTCCCATAGGAATGTCGTTACGCAGTTTTTCCATCAATTCCGCATTGGGTTTGCGGGCGTGGTGGGTACGGTAATAGTCCGCAATCTCTTTGGCAGACTTGTTTTGCAAACCGATAGGTTTGCCTTCATTTGTGTTTTGTGCCGAAGAACCAAAGCCCAAAAGTACGGCACACACTGTTGTTAGAAACACTTTTCTATACATAATCAATATTATTTTTGTTACAATTTATTTTTATTACTTCTCTCAAACGGCTATTTTTTTGTTTTAGTATGTGAAAGTTTTTTTTATTTAGCATTCAAAATTAAAACTCCAGCTGATTGATGCTCAAATTCAGATTTCCTTTTAGATTGCCGCGGATAATCACCGATGACGAGGTAATATCAATGCGGTCGAAAGTTACGCTGTTGATTTTTCCTTTTAAGGAAACGCCTTTCATTACGGCGTAATTGCTTAACATTTCGTTGCTTGACTGCATCACTTCGGAAATTTCCTTTTTGAGCGGAATGGTAAGATAAGGTTCTATCAAACTAAGGAACTTTTTGTGCAGCAGCCAGTTAGCCGTTTTTGCGAGTGCATTTTTCGTTTTCATATCAAAATCGAAATCCGTAATGCGGAGGGATTGCACCTCGTTGTCGAAATACAGTTTGCCGACACAATAAACGCTTCCCTTCACCGCACCAAGCACGTGGACGGCAATCACCAGAAAGTCATCGTGTCCGTATATATCTAAATCATTGATAATGACCTTTTTACGTCCTTGCTCAAAGGTTTTGCCTACAATTTCTTTTTGGGCGATTTCCTTTAACTTTTTCATATCAACATCAACATTTAAGCGGATATTGAAATTGGGTTTAATCTGCGAAACCTGTTTATAGTTGGGCAGCGGAACACGCTTGGAAACGGCGGGCTTTTTCCCAACATTCGCCTCTATCACAGCGTCCATTCCCAAATGAATATTGATGTTGTTGCCCGAATTGCTTATGTTGGTCGAGTACACATTTTCAGGAGAGATTTTTAGCCACGCATCGTATTCACTATCAATCAGTACGGGTTCTTGTGCTTTTTTCCAAGCCTCTTCCATTATGGATTTGATGTCCAAATTCTCCGCAACAGCCTTGTTGATGGAACTGTTGATGGTATTTTTCATAGAATTAATGACAATATCGGCGATGGTGGTAACAGGCATAGCAAATCCCGCCACTTTGATAGTCGGTTTTTCTGTCCAAGTATAACTGTCCAACGAAGTGTAAGTGGCAAGTTTCCAGTCGTTTAGCAATTGGAACGAGGTGGTAAGTTTTACGGTAATCGCACCGTTTGCCTGATAATACTGCTGGGCGGTTACGCCCAAAACCGTCTTTTTGAACCCCGTCTGTGCCCATATTTTAAGCGGAAGCGTACACGACAACTTATTCCCGTTGATGCTGAAACGGATATTCTGCGTCTTCCAAACTTTGAGCATCAAATTATTCTCTTCCAGACTGTTTTCCTCGTATAAAAGACTGGGCAGCAGTGCATTAATACTCTTTTCCAGACTCGGCATATCAATATCCAACGACATACCAATAGTGGACATTTTCTCCTCGATAGCGGGTTCGATGTAATTTTCCTTTGGTTTTTCCACATTCAGCCGACTTGTAGAGCAAGAGGCTGCGAACAAAGAAAACGCAATCACTGCCACGCTTGCGTGAAGTTGCCTGTTACCTGCAGTGGATTTCCACGCACTTTTCTTTTTTTTCATTCTATCGCCCACCGTTTTACTCCTTTCTCTGTTTGCGAAAATTCTACTCCGATTTTAACAAGTTTGCGGTGGTCGGCGGTGTAGGGAATGGCGTAATCTTTGCTGTTGATTTGGGCGAGGGCGGCTTCTGCGGTGGCTTTGTCGTCCATTTTGAACTCGAAAACGTAGATAGTGTCGGTGGTTTTGACTACGGCATCGGCTCTGCCTTTGCTGCTTTTTACTTCGGTTTGCACGAATTGCCCAATCAATGTGAAAAGCAAGTAAAAAACGTGTTGATAATATTGCTCATCACGGTGTTCCTGCTTGATGGCATCATAAGGAATAGCAGCAAAAAACGCTTTTAGAGAAGTCATAAAGCCGTCAATATCCCCTTGTTTTATCTGTTGAATAAATTCAATAATCGAAAAATTCCCTGTTTGGATTGGGTCAAGGACAAATGCAGGTAAGAGTTCTTTGAGAAAACCGTATTTTACCTCTTCGTTTGGAAATCCTAAAACGAAAGCATCTTCATCTTTTTTATACGATTTTATTGTCAAATAGCCTGTTTGATACAATAATGGCGTGAGGTTTTTATTTTCAACACGATAATCCATTATTGAGTCCGCAGAAATAATAACATCGTTTTCAAACTTGCGAATATCATAATTTTGATTTCTTAACGCTTTTGCTAAGAAAGTGGGCGTACCTGTGGCAAACCAATAATAGCGAAAAGTAAAATCGTTGAGTGTATTCAAAACGCTGAATGGATTATACAGCCCTTCGTACTTGGTAGAAAAATGGTAACCATCATAACGTTTTTTCATTTCTGCCAATATCTGTTCGTAAGATAAACACTGTTTTTCCGCAATCTGCCGTAGTTCTATTTCAAAATTATCTTCGAGTTCTTGCTGTGTTATACCACAAATTTCTGCGTATTTTTCACTTAAACTAATATCTATAAGATGGTTTAAGTCGCTAAAAACGCTGACTTTGGAGAATTTTGTTACACCGGTGAGAAATACAAATTTCAAGCAAGCATCTGCGCTTTTTAATACGCCATAAAATGACTTCAATAACATTCTAATTTCTTCGTTTGCAATTGGGTCGTCCATTGTGTTTATTAATGGCTTATCGTATTCGTCAATCAACACAACGACTTGTTTCCCCGTCTGTTGGTAAGCACTTTTAATGACCGCCTCAAAACGGCTTGCCAAATCTTCGGTATTCGTTGTTTGTCCCCACAATCGTTCAAGTTCTTGGAGTTTAACGTTTATGCGTTCTGCCACATTTGCGGCTTTTATTAGCAGTCCAACGTTAAAATCCAAATAAAAAACAGGATACTGCTTCCATTCTTTTTCCAATTCCGCAATTTTCAACCCTTCAAAAAGTTCTTTTTTGCCTTCAAAGTACGCCTTCAAAGTGGAAAGAAACAAACTCTTGCCAAATCGTCGCGGACGACCAAGAAAATAAGGAGCATCGCTTTGCAAAAGGTTGTAAATGTGCATTGTTTTATCTACATACACATTATTTCCCTTACGCAGTTTCTCAAAATCCTGTATGCCGATGGGCAGTTTTCGCATTGTATTCATAAGCAATAATTAATTACAATTCCACAAACGCAAAAGTAGTAAATTTATTTTGTCTGAACTGTGATTTTTTTGATTTTTGTGATTGCGTATGAAAACTGAAAACTCCTTAACTCCTCTAACTCCTCTAACTCCTTTTAACAAAAAAAGTGTATCTTTGCAAATTCTTTATTAATACAAATAATATAATTGTAAAATGAACAAACACACCATTATTGGGTTGATTCTCTTGCTCGGACTTTTTATCGGGTACAGTATCTATATGCGTCCTTCGGAGGAGCAGTTGGCAGCAAGAAAACAGTATGAGGATTCGTTAAAAAAACAACATGAGGATTCGTTGTTTTTTGAGCGAATGGCTCAAATGATGCAAGATTCTGCCGAACAGGCGAACAGCACAGCGAGCCAATCAGTAGAAGAAAAAACAGCAGTCGGAACAGAAAATGCAACGCAAGCACAAGAGCAGCAAGCAACAGAAAATTACGGCTCTTTTTCGTTGGCGGCGAAAAATCAGCAGGCGGCGTCCATCGTTGTAGAAAACGATTTGTATCAAATTCGCATCGGGTCAAAGGGCGGAAAAATCGAATCCGTTATGTTGAAAAATGTACAAACTCACGACAGTTTGCCTGTCGTCCTGTTTGATGCCGATGTGAGCGAAACGGTCTTCGGTTTTTCGTTTACGAACAATTATCTCGTTTTCAGTACCAACGATTTGTATTTTCATTCGGCGGCGCAAAACGATACGGTTCGGGTGAAAGGAAAGGATTCCGTACAGATTGCCATGCGGTTGTATCCTAACAAAACGGAAGAGGAGTTTGACACGGCAAGTTATGTCGAATTTCTTTATACGGTACGGGGAAACGATTACCGCACAGGCTTGTCCGTCAGTTTTTTCAATTTGGACAATTACATTGACCGCAACCAACCGACATCTACCCTCACGTGGCAAACCGATTTGTTCCAACAGGAAAAAAATGTGAAGAACGAAATGACCGCCAGCACGATTTTTTACAGCGACATCAACGAAGTGAATAATCTGAAAGAAAGTCCCGACAAAAGCGATTCGATAGATTACAGTACGCGGCTGAAATGGGTGTCTTTTAAGCAGCATTTTTTCACTTCGACGCTCATCGCTGACGATTATTTTGAGTACGCCAAGATGGTGGTGAATGTCCCGCAATACCCAGAAGGCAAGATACTTAAAAATATGAAGGCGGAATTGGTGATTCCGTTGAAAGAGAAAAATCAAACATTCGGATTGCAGTTTTATTTCGGACCCAACAAATACCGCACGCTCAAACAATACAAAATCAATCTGGAAAGCCAGATACAATTAGGGGGAAAACTTATTTCGTGGATAAACAAATGGATAGTACTTCCTGTTTTCAATTCCCTTGAAAGCCGTGGTTGGAGTTATGGGGTTATCATTCTGATTCTCACTATTTTACTCAAAACGGTATTGTTTCCATTGGCTTACAGCAATTACATTTCGTCTGCAAAAATGCGGGTGATGAAGCCTGAAATTGAGGAAATCGCCAAAAAATTTCCCAATCAGGAAGATGCTATGAAAAAACAGCAGGCAACGATGGCGTTCTATCGGCAAGTCGGAATAAAACCCATGGCTGGCTGTTTGCCTATGCTTTTGCAAATGCCGATACTGTTTGCTATGTTCCGATTTTTTCCATCGGCTTACGAACTGCGGCAACAACCGTTTCTTTGGGCAAAAGACCTCTCTTCCTACGACTCCGTTTTTTCGTGGGACGCCCATATTCCCATCATATCGTCATTTTACGGCAACCACATCAGTTTGTTTTGTTTGCTGATGACCATCGCCACACTGGGATACACCATTCTAAACAACAAATTGATGATGTCTCCAGCAGGCGGCAACGCCCAACAAATGAAAATGATGAAATGGATGATGTACCTAATGCCCATTATGTTTTTGGGTATCTTTAACAGTTTTTCTTCGGGATTGAGTTACTATTATTTATTGGTAAACCTGATTACCTTTGCACAAATGGGCATCTTCCGCCTGATTGTCAATGATGGAAAATTACGCAGCAAGTTGCAGGCAAACAAAGCCAAACCCGTAACCAAGTCGAAATGGCAAAAACGAATAGAGGAAATGACCAGACAGCAACAAGCCATGGCAGCACAACGCAACAGCAGCGGACTCCCGCAAACAAAACAACGTTCCAATACCTCCGTGCATAATAAGAAGAAAAGGTAGGTTTTGGTGAATGAGTGAATAAATAATATGTATTTTTGCATTTTTAACATAAATATACAAGACAATGAGAAAGATATTGATAGTCTGTGTTTTAGCGGCTTGGGGATTGCCGATTTGGTGCAAGCCGATTGATGAGAATACTGCCAGAAAGGTGGCGGGTGAGGTTTTGATGCGTTCTGCGGAAAAGCAAAAGGACGCCGATGCAACGCAATGGAAAGGTGAAGACTTGCAACCATTGAAGTTAGTTTACAAAAGTAGCAGTAAAACGATGGAAGGTCGGCGCGAAAGTGCGGATGCGGAAATTGTTTACTTTTACGTGTTTGTTACAGCGGACAATAGCGGGTTCGTTATTGTGTCGGGTGATGACAGGGCGGCTCCCGTGTTGGGTTATTCGCTCTCCAACGGTTTTTCTGTCGAGAATATGCCCGAAAATGCGGCGTGGTGGCTCGGCGAGTATGCCAAACAGATAGCATACGCTATCGAAAACAACCTTGAGCAGACGCAAGAGGTCAGGCAGCAGTGGGAGCGTTATTTAAAGGAAGTTGATAACAATGAAAAAATAGGAGGAAAGTAGCATGAAAGAGAAAATGAGAAAGATGGCAGTAATAATCTGCTGCTTTTTTGCGGTGGGTTTACATGGACAAACGGTAGGTCCGCTTTTAACAACGCAGTGGGGACAAAGTCAGCCTTTTAGGGATATGTGTCCGCAACTTAACAACAGCAATATTCGTTGCCCTGTGGGTTGCGTGGCAACTGCCATGGCGCAAATTATGAAATATCACCAATATCCTGCCCAGGGTGTTGGGCAGAGTACCGCTTACGTTACAGGTTTGGGAGCGAGTATTCCTTCTGTAAGTTTTGCGGTTAATTACGATTGGAACAATATGTTGGATTTTTATTTGGGAAATATTACCACTGCACAAGAGGATAGTGCCGTTGCCCTTTTGTCGTATCATTGCGGGGTAAGTGTGCGAATGGAATACGGACCCATGAGCGCAGCGGCTATATACAGTGTAGCCGAGGCATTGCCTACCTATTTTGGATATGATAAGGGCATACTGTATAGGGAAAGAGCCTATTACAGCGACAGCATTTGGGAAAATATGTTAAAAACAGAGTTGGATTCCGGGCGTCCCGTATTTTATTCAGGCGGCATGCATGCTTTTGTATGCGATGGATATGACAACAACGGTATGTTTCATTTCAATTGGGGGTGGAATGGAGGAAGTGATGGTTATTTTCTATCTTCCGCCTTGAATTTGGGAGATGAACCCGGTGCGGGTTCTGCAACTTTCAACACCAATCAGGCAATTGTCGTTAATATCAAACCCGATGCGGGCGGCACTCCTACCAAGTACGAATGTGCGTTGCGTAATTATTTTGCCTCTCCGCTGACTTCCGCCATGCCCGGCGACACACTTACGATTACTACCTTTTTTATGTTCTTTCAGGATAATTTTCCCGGCGGGGATTTGGGAGTGGCATTGGTAGACAGCAATGACCAAATAGCGGCAGTTATCGGAAGTCTTTCCTCTGTTCCTAATGAACGGTCTATGTGGACGTTTGGTCCATGGGATATCCATTGCACTGTGCCGCTTGGCACGCCCTATGGACAATATAAACTCAAAGCCCTTGTCAAAGATACGGGAAATTGGGAAATAATTACCTTATCTTCAGGTTGTCCGAATTATATTGATTTTAGAATAGGACTGCCGATTGCCGCCACAGGCATAAACCTGAACAAATCGGTAGATACGATTGCCTTTTTTGTTTACGACTCGGAACAACTAACGAAAAGCATCGTTCCCAACAACGCCACCAACCATGCCGTCATCTGGAGCAGCAGCGATACCAACCTGATGAACGTAGGCAATGGATTGCTTAATAGCGGATTGGTAACGGCGAAGTTGACCGGCACGGCAATAATCACGGCGACTGCAGTCGCAGGCGGATTTAAGGATAGTTCTTATGTGGAGGCAACGGCTTGTAAAAAAAGTACAACGGGTTCTTTGGCTTGGGAAATGTGCGACGACGGCACGCTTACCATTAGCGGAAGCGGCAACATGCCGAATTACAATAACCCCGACCTCTTTGAAGACGGTCCGCCCTGGCATCTTTATCGAAAATTTATTACCACAGTGATTATTGGAGACAGTGTTACGCGTATTGGTGAAAATGCGTTTATTCGTTGCCCCAATCTAACTTCCGTAAGCATTCCGAAAAGCATTACACATATTGGTGATGGTGCTTTTGGGGGTTGCAGCAGTTTAGATTCTATAACCATTCCCAATAGCGTTACAAGTATTGGAAATAATGCTTTTTATGGTTGCAGCAGTTTGAAAACCCTTTATTTTAACGCAACAAACTGTGCAAATTTTACGCATGGCAATCTTTGGTTATATGGCGATACCTCTTTAACCTCTGTTATTATTGGGAACAATGTGCAAACGATTCCCGATTATGCTTTTTATGATTGCAATAAATTAACCGCTGTAATTATTCCAGATAGTGTTGTAAGTATTGGTACTCAGGCTTTTTCCATTTGCAGCGGTTTAACTTCCGTAACGATTGGAAATAGCGTTGCAAGTATTGGTGGTCATGCTTTTATTGGTTGCAGCGGCTTAGATTCTATAACAATTCCTGAAAGCGTTGAAAGTATTGGAGTTGGAGCCTTTGTGAATTGCAGCAGTTTAGCAAGCCTCCATTTTAACGCGATAAACTGCACAATCGCTTCTTCTGGTTGGTTAAGCGGCGATACTTCCTTAACCTCTGTTACTATTGGGGAACAGGTGCAGACGATTCCAGATTTAGCTTTTTTTGAGTGCGATAAATTAACATCTGTAAGCATTCCAGATAACGTTGTACGAATTGGCAGTTGGGCTTTTTATGGTTGCAGCGGGTTAGATTCTATAACAATCCCTGAAAGTGTTGCAAGTATTGGTGATAGATCTTTTATGTTTTGCAGCGGTTTAACAATCCTCTATTTTAATGCTGTAAACTGTGCGAATTTTACTTCTACCGCAAATCATTGGTTATATGGGGATACTTCTTTGACATCTGTTATTATTGGGGAAAGTGTGCAAACGATACCCGATTATGCTTTTTTTAATTGCAATAAATTAACTGCTGTGATAATTCCTGATAGCGTTGCAACTATTGGATATGCTGCCTTTAATGTTTGCAGTGGTTTAACTTCTGTAACGATAGGAAATAACGTTGTAAGTATTGGGAATAATGCTTTTTCTGGTTGCAGCGGGTTAACTTCCGTAACGATTGGAAATAGCGTTGCAAGTATTGGGAATAATGCTTTTTATGGTTGCAATGGATTAGATTCTATCATTACATACGCTACAACTCCCCCCGTTTTAGGTTTTTCTGTTTTTTCAGGAATACCTATAAACATTCCTGTTTATATTCCTTGTTTAACGTATAACCTTTACAGCACGGCTACCGAATGGCGTAATTTTACCAACTTTATTATTAACGGCACGCCCACAGCGGATACAACTTTTTATAGTGTAGTAAAATGTGATAATCTTCCTTATACGGACGACAATTTCACAACACCTATTTATTCAACAGGGACTTATTACAATACCTTGCAAAATGCAAACGGCTGCGATAGCATTATCTGTTTAAATATTGTTTATTCTAACGGCACAATAGGCTCGCTTATATGGACTATCTGCGATAGTGTATTGACTATCAGCGGCAATGACACAATGCCGGATTATCTTAGTGACGTTTTTGTACCATGGTATCCGTATCGAACGGCTATTAACGCTATTGTAATAGACAGCGGAGTTGCAACTATTGGGAATAGTGCTTTTTATGGTTGCAGCGGGTTAACTTCTGTAATAATTCCAGAAAGCGTAGTAAGTATTGGGAATAATGCTTTTTATGGTTGCAGCGGGTTAACTTCTG
>JGI24702J35022_10002060_pt1 | contig 12402 bp, 12 predicted proteins | sample TergutTh196P4_FD_35022 | JGI IMG/M metagenome (IMG submission 35022)
GGCTTTGGGGAGGGTCCAGAAACAGGTATGTCAGACATGTACATTCCCGGTATTAAAAGCCGGTTCGACAGCGAAAAGATAATTGAAGACCTCATGAAGATCGAGCGCCTCCCAAAGGATCGCGCCGAAAACAATATCAGCAGAATTGAGACCGAGAGGGGCTACTGGCAGGAAGTCGGCACCCGCACAAAAACTTTGGCGGACAGCGCAAGGCTGCTGTTCTCCTATCAAAATCCCTTCAACGACCGTACTGTCAGTTCCAGCGATGAATCAATTATTACAGCTATCGCCTCACGCGACTCAATCGAGCAGGATACTTCATTTACAGTCAAGCAAATTGCCCAGGCAGACCGCTTTCTTTCTTCCCCCCTGGAAGAAAATTATAATGTTGAAGGTGGGGTATACACATTTTCAGTAGGAAACGACGAAATTTCTTTCGATTTCAAAGGCGGCACCTTAAGGGATTTTGCGGATGCCCTTAACCGCCGCGGCCGGGACAAGGTTCAGGCCAGCCTAATCGCCGTAAAATCAGGAACCAGATCCCTCCTTATCGAATCAAAAGTCACAGGGGAAGAAAACCGCCTTGGCTTTGCAGGGGATGCCCTTACCCTGGGCGTAATGACTGGAATGCTGGAACGGACAGATGATGGTTCAGGTGAGCCGGCTTTTAGGCCCTTGAACGCCGTATCAACCGCCAAAGATGCGATAATCTCGATGGAAGGAATCGAGATACAGAGATCCACCAATGAAATAGACGACATTGTTCCCGGCCTTACAATCACAGTAAAAGGTACCTCCGACCGCCCTGTAAGGCTTAGGACCGAAACAGACACGGAAAGCATAAAAGACGCCATTATAACCATGGTTGGCAACTATAACCGGCTGATGGCTGAAATTAACGTTCTTACCAGGAACGACGAAAAGATAGTGGAAGAACTAAACTACCTCACAAAAGATGAAAAAGACGATTACAAGAAACGGCTTGGATCTTTTTCCGGCGATTCCACCCTGACGCAAATACGGAGCAGCCTGGTACGCATAGTAAACACCCCTTTGCAAAACTCCGACAATTCTGATATCTCGCTTTTGGCCCAAATAGGGATAGGGACGGATATTCGCAGGGCTGGGGGCGCCGATGCCTCCAGGCTCAGGGGATACCTCGAAATCGATGAAAAAGCCCTTGATGCCGCTATTTCCTCAAATCTTCCCGCTGTCAAAAACCTTTTTGGCTTCGATTCAACCGGGGATCTGATTGCAGATACCGGAGTGGCCTACTCTATTGACGCCCTGGCTAAGCCTTACACCGATAGCACAGGAATATTCACACAAAAAACCAACAACATAAATACCAGGATAGATCAGGAAAGACGCCGGATAGAAACCCTTGACCGCCAGCTTGCCGCAAAGGAATTGGTTTTAAAGAGGCAATACGGCCAAATGGAAAGCGCCTACAACCGGATGGAACAGATGTCATCTTCCTTTGACCGGTTCCAGCAGCAAAACAGCAATTACTAATAGCACAATGGATATTTTTATAAACGGCAAGCAAGCCGAAATAACCCTGGAAAATGAAAGTACATTTGGGGATGTAATAGCGGGCATTGAAAAATGGATTTCGCCCTCGGGGAACCGGATACAGAAGATAAGTATAAACAACAAAGAAATCCTGGCGGATGCCCTGGAAGAAGAGTTTGGCATCAATATTGAAAACATTGGGAAACTGGATATATCAATTAGTGCCTGGCGGGAACTTGCCGCCGAAGCTTTAGGGGATCTGTACGAGACAATCACAACTTACGGAAATGCGTCTTTTGAAGAACGCGGGGAAATATCCTCGTCCTGGAAAAACAGCTTTGCCGCGCGTTTTTTGTTTTCGGACATCCCTGAAATTTACGAGATTGCCTGCCGTACCATGATGGGTGAGGGTTTGCCGGTTCAAACCCTGCGAATCATCATTGAAGAACGTCTCCGTGAGATTTCAGACCCCGGACAGGAAATAGATAATTCTGAAGCGCAGGTAAAAGCAATAGCCGCCAGGATGGAAGAACTCCCCCTTGATATGCAGACCGGAAAGGATCAGAGGGCCGCTGAAACCGTGCAGTTGTTTTCCCAAATGGGCGAAAAACTTTTCCGCATCTTTTTAATCCAAAAAACAGAAGGGCTCTCCCTGGAAACACTCACCATTGATAATCTTCCGGCAAAGGTCTTCATCGAAGAATTCAACAACATTTTGGATGAGCTTTCTTCGGCCTACAAAACTCATGATACAATATTGATTGGAGATATTGCAGAATACGAACTTGCCCCACGTTTAATAAAGCTTTATACTTTATTAAAAGATATTTTAAAATCAGGTCCCCCGGTTTAATCGGTTTCCTGATTATTAATAAGAGGTTCTTGGAAAAATGCATGGAATTACGACAGGATTTTTATTCCTGCTGCAACAGCAAAGGTACTTTAAGGAAGACGACCCTTTTCAAGGGATGATCCTTCTTATAAGTGCCGGTGCTGTAGTTGTCCTTGCAGTAGTTATCCATTTTATCCGCAACGGAACCAGCAGAAAAATTACAGGCGATACCAAAACCACTGTAACGCCAAGGAAATTTAACGCATTTACACTGCGCCGCGTGGCTGGAAGTTACGGCCTTGACAGGGAGCAGACAAAACTTCTTGAGTACATCTTCCGAAGTGATGCCGTCAGCGATCCGGAACGGGTGATGAAAAACCCTGTAGTCCTTGACAGGCATTTTAAGCGCGCATTCAAGAACATCGAAAAAAACTCCACTACCGACGAAGACGCCCAGGAACGCATGGTAAAGCTCTTTTCCCTGCGAAACCTAATCGAAGGAAACAGCGGCGTCGCCGATGCCTCGTCCAGCCACCTTTCTGAAAACACCCCGGCAATTCTTACAGCAGGAAAAGAAAGCTATCCGGTAAAGGTAATTGTTTCCAGGGGTAAGAATGTGGTGACCGAATTCCCCAGAAACTCCCTTGGCACCCCAATCCGTCTTACAAAGGGAACAAAAGTCACACTTTCTTTTTTTACAAAATCAAGCAGCGGTTTTTGTTTTGAAGGCCAGGTGTACGGCTCAACAAACACAAACCACGGACAGGGGCTGCAAATATCACACAGCGGGAAAATGAAGGCTTTGGTAAAGAGGAAATTCCGCCGCAGACAGATAGATATACAATGCGAATTCAACTTTGTCAGGGTTGAAGAAACCGGTTCGGGAAGAAAAAAGACTTCAAGGCTTGTCGTTGACAGCAAGCTGTACACCGGGACTATCCAAGACATTTCCATTGGCGGATGCTCAATGAAAAGTTCAGCACCCATACAGGTAGGTTCACGGCTTAAAATGTCAGTTGACCATGACGATAATTATCCCATCAATGTACTGGGCCAGGCCATAAGGAGCAACCGTTCGGTGGCCGGAACCATTATTCACATTAAATTCATTAAAGTGCCCCGCAGGGCCTTTAATTCCATCGGCGCTGTTGTTTTTGGCTACAGCGAAGATTGACTTCCAAAAAGGAAAACACAAGAATAAGATTATGAGAATAATTGAAATCAAAGATATGACAAGAAAAGAATTCCCCATTTATTACAGGCGTTTTTATTCTGGCGTTGCCGTTATGGAGTTAATCAACAAACCTGTGGAGTTTCCCCTGGATTTCCAGATTGAGCATAAACCGACAGGCCAAACGGAAATTGCCCTAAAACTTGCCCAGAAAGTCGATTATCCGCTGGTACCCCTTCAACGGGAATTAAAAAGATTTATAAGCGCCCTTGACTCAGATGGTAAGCTTCCCAATTAACTTGGAACAAACTTATACAAATGATTGATTCACAGCAACTTGATTTGCCTGCCCACTTTGTTTCTTCTTCCCCGGAAGAAACTTTTGCTTTGGGCAAGTTAATATCCAGAATGCTCGGCGTTGGCAGTGTTGTTGCCCTTAAGGGCCCCCTTGGAGCGGGAAAGACTTGCCTAACAAAGGGAATAGCCAGCGGACTTGGCGTTATGGAAGAGGTGACAAGCCCCAGCTACACAATTGTTTCCGAATATGACGGTTTCATTCCTGACAAGGAAGATTCGGAGGGAAAGATATCTGTTCGCTTTTACCACATTGACGCTTTCCGCCTTGAGGGAGATAGTGATTTTAGTAACATCGGGGGGGAAGAAATGATATTTGGGAACGGAATATCCGTAATTGAGTGGAGTGAACGTATCCCGGCTTTCGTCCCTAACGAAGCCCTCATGGTGGACATCAGCATCCAGGAGGACCAAAAACGGGATATACTGCTTCATAGGGGGAATGCTTAATTGAACATCCTTGCACTGGATTCTTCTGACGCAGTATTATCTGTTGCCCTTGCCACCAAAACGGGCTTCTTCTACATGGAAATCAAAGCCTTAAGCCATTCGGAGCTTCTTTTAGAATGTACCCAAAGCCTCTGTAAAAGCGCTAACATTAGTCCCTCTGAATTGAACATGGTTTCCTGCATGAATGGGCCCGGCTCTTTTACTGGCCTAAGGATAGGTTTTTCATCTGCAAAAGGCATTGCACTGGCCCTTGGGATCCCCCTGGTTTCGGTTCCAACCTTGGATTGCCTCGCCCATCCTTTTTCAATGTGGCCAGGAATCGTTCTCCCTGTTATTGACGCGAAGAAAGGCTGCTTTTTTGCTGCTTTCTACCGGCATGGAAAACGGCTAACGTGTTATCGGGACTCATCCCCGGAAGCTCTCGCCGAAGAGGCCGCAAAGGTAATTGATTTCCCCAATGAGCCGATACTATTAACAGGCGGCGGGGCGGAGCTTCTCCATTCCAGTTTTATATCCTGTTTTCCAAGCGGAAACATAAGGGTTGAAAGCGCTTGCAAGCACGGAAGTGCAAAGGAATTGCTGGAAATAGCGAAAAGTGATAAATTCGAAGTGGTAAATGATATAAATTCCGGCCCTGCATATTTACGAAAAAGCAATGCGGAGCTAAACTTTAAGGCAGACGGTTTATTATGAATTTAGCGGATTCTGGTGAAAATTCCTCCTTATTTTCCCGAATATCAGCTTGGGAAAAGGCGGGTAAAAAATGGCCTTCACATCCAATATCTGACACAAAGGTCATTGATCCTGAAGACGGCGAACTTGAAGACTTGCATAACATAGATTCATATCCCGATACCGATACAATGGAAATCGAACCTGTGGATCTTGGCCCCGAAGAAGTCGTTGAACTGGAAGATGAGGACACCGAAGAAGAGCCTTTAGAGCATACAAAATGGACTAATTTCTCCAATGCCGCCAATCCGTATACAAACAGTTTTTTCCCGATTGTTTTTATAGATAAAAAAATGAAGATTTTATTTGCCAACGATTCATGCAAAAACCTCTTCACCGGATACGTTGATCTATCGGGGAAATACTTTATAGATGTCTTTGGCAAATCATTTGGAATTTCGGAGATCCGCAATATCCACGATACCATTATAGACGGGAAGAACGGGTACTTCTGGAAGGGCGAAGTCCGCATCAAGTCGCGGAACGTTGTTTCAGTTCAAATTAAGGTTTACATTTTTCCCTCAGAGCTAGAAGCCATTGACCCAGAGGAATTTGTGGTAATGTTTGATGATATTACAGAAGAGAACAAGAGGCTGACAAGGACTACATTTATGAGCCTTCTTGAAGCCTCCAAATTAAAGGACAACGACACCGGCAATCATATCATCCGGGTGAATTACTATTCCAAAAGGCTTTCCCAGGAACTCTTTTCCAGCAAGAATCCAAAATACAACAGGATTGACGCTGATTTCATCGACAACATTGGCTTTCTGGCGTCAATGCACGATGTCGGGAAAATTGGCACCCCCGACGATATACTGAACAAGGAAGGGCCACTTTCCGACTGGGAATGGACTGTAATGCGGGAACACACCAAAAACGGGGCCTTTATTTTATCTACCTATCCAAATCCAATGGCAAAGGAAATTGCCCTCTCCCACCATGAACGCTGGGACGGCTCCGGGTATCCATATCAGTTATCGGGAGAGATGATCCCCCTGGCAGCAAGAATCGTTACAATCGCAGATGTGTACGATGCCCTGCGGATGGAAAGAAGTTACAAGCCGGCTTTTGATCACGACGTAGCGGTGAAGAACATTGTCAATGAAAAAGAAAGCCATTTTGATCCTTTCCTTATAGAAGTTTTTTCTACGGTGGAAAAGGATTTTGAAAAGATTTACACTGATAACCTGGATATCAAAACAACTTAATCACAATCCCTCGTTTCTGACTCCCAATTCCACGACAGGAAGCACTGAACTGGATTCGGCAGCGGCCTTGTTTTCCGCTTTGATTGCGTCAAAAACTTCCTGGCGGAAAACCTTAACTGCCTTTGGGGCGTCAACGCCAATGCGCACCTGATCCCCACGGATTTCAATTATGGAAACGGAAATATCGTCCCCGATCATTATCTTTTCATTTATCTTTCTGGACAGTATAAGCATATTTACCGCCGCCTGGTTTGGTCTGGCGCTGCTTGCTTGTCAGCGTCAAGTTCTGCCATTATATCGTGTTTTGTTTTCCACCTTGAATCCGTCAAAACCGCCTGTATCCCAAGGCGGGTATCGCGGTTAATTACCAGGGGGCCTTGAAGGTTGGCGGTTATCGGCCCGTTATCCGCAGGGATGGTAACAATGGTAAAGATCACTGCCTTCCCGGGGTCGGTAATACCGATGGGAAGGAGTTCCTCGTTATCAATGTTCATCTCGTAGTCGGCCCTGAAAAGAAACGGATTAATCAGTATAAAAGCCACATGCTCATCATCAAGCGACTGCAGCCAGTAGAAGGGCTGCTGTTCTGCATCCAGAAGCACAAATTCCCGATATGATTCAAAACCTAAAATACCGGCAGGGAAAGTGAGCCTCTGGCGTTCATTCACCTCAACCTGGCCAAATGCTTTTGATAATACCTTCACAACAAACTCCTATACAGGCTTATCGCAATCTTTTTCATCAAGTTTTACCTAAGGAAATCAAGCAGGGTTGGTGGTATTATTTTTGCCGCCGTCTGCAAAGCCGCCTTATGCGCGAAATCCATCATCCCCAAATCCGTCGCCGCATCGATCATGTTTACCTCGGACTCCCTTGCAAGCATCGAGGTGACATTAGGAATCTCCTGGTTCAGTTTACTCCAAGTTGCCATTACCCTTTCCTGGCGGCTTCCAATGTCCGTTAGGCGGGTTTCGAGGTTCCCAAGGGCAAGGTCTATTCCGCCTAAGCCAAGACCGCCGATGAAATCGTGGTCGCCCCTTAAAAGCGCGTCCCTAAGGCGGATCACCATGTCGAAAACGGAACCACCGGCCACCCTTGCGCCGGGAGACCAATTTGGCGCCGATGGATCATTATTAAACTGGATTATCCCAAGATCTTCAAGGGTACTTGACCCCTGTCTGTCCTCCATCCTGATTAAGTGGGGGTTGGTGCCGGTGATCATAAGCCCCCTTGTTTCAGGATCGACCGAGGCTTTTACCGGGGCACCCGAATCGTTGATTTTGGCCACCACTGCAGGGAGCGTGTCGCCCGTCCTTACCTGTATTTCGTAGCCGTCAACGTAAAAGGCGCCGTCCTCGGCGGCCCGCCAGGCAGAAGCGTCAACCTGGGAAAAGATCTGCATCCTTTCTGCCCAGAAAGCCTCCCCTCCCCCGATGTCAAGCTCCGTATAGGTGGTGTCACCTATTTCGGCCCTTCTCGCTGGCCCCGAACCACGGTATTCCACATTTACCACGAGGGTTTCCCCGCCGCCTTCGACCGTGCCTTCCACAATCCTGAACGGCTCGGTGAATGCCTTGTCGCCTGCGAAAAGCTGCTTTCCGTCGGGGCCCGTGACATTGGAAATTGAAACGAGCTCTTTTAAAAGCTCGTTCACCTCTACCGCAATATTGCGGGTGTCCTCTTTGCTGTATACGCCGTTTGCCCCCGTTACCGCAAGTTCCCTTATCCGCTGCATAACATCCACGGCCCGTTGCAAATATATATCTACCTGATTGTAGTGATCCTTTGCGTAAAGAACATTGTCCTCAAAGCGCTCAAGCCTGGCAAGGTACGATTCATAACGCACCGCGTGTGAAGCCGCGAGTGGATCATTCCTTAACTGGTTAAGTTTACCGCCGCCTGCAATCTGGCTTTGAATGTTCTGTAGGCCGTCTTCCTGCCTCCGCAGATAGTACTGCATATCAGTATTTAGCATGTCAGTTGAAACGCGCCGCATATTAACTCCTATTTTGTACGGCTTATAGCCGTACTATAATATCGAACAGGAAACGAAGTTTCCTGACTACACCCCCATTCTGTTGATTATCGTGTCCAGCATGGAATTGACGACAGTGATAAACCTCGCCGCCGCCTGGTAGCCATGCTGGTATTTGATCATATTGGAAAGTTCCTCGTCAATGTTGACGCCCGAAACCATCTGCCGCATTTCGTGGAGCTGCTTCATAATAAGGTTCTGCGTTTCAAGCGCAATCTGGCTCCTCTCGCCGAGAAGGGCAATGTCACCGACGGAAACGGCGAAGTAGTCGTCAAAAGTACGGTACTTCCCCACCATTGAATCTGTGTTCCTGATGGAGGCGATCGCCATCGCCGCCTCCCCATTGCCTGGGTTCGCGGGCCTGCCGTTTTCGCCGAAACCAGAGGCCACTGAAAGGGGATCTTTTATCAGATCGGAGTTAACCTCTATCCAGCCGGAAGGGTGCGCGATAGGCGCAACTTCCCATCCCGTGGCATCCGCCCGCAGGGAATCCACTGCGTCTGGAACCGACCAGTCGTATGCACCATCAGGCCCCGAAGCACGGAGCAGGCCGGCGTAACCCTCAAGGAAGCGTCCTGAGTCTTCGATGTGGCGTATGACAAAATCGGGGTTTTCCCAGTTGGCAGAAGGGGTCGCCTTCATGGTGAGGAAGCCGTCGCGGTTGAGCCGGGCGGTAACTTCCGCCCCTGAATTGTTTATTCTAGAAATAATGTCCGCAACGGTATCGGTGGGATAATACGCGATCTCCCTGTTACCGCCCGACGCGGAAAGGGTGATAATACCTTCAAGGCCGACCTGGGCGCGTTCTTCAAGGACGTTAGTCCCTGAAACCCGGGAAATGTAGGAGGAGTCGTAATCCCCGTCCCCGCTCCTGTCGTAGTTGCCGTTTACATTGGTAACAAAAGGGTGTTCCGTAAAAAACTTAACCCCGGTTACGCCGTTAATCCCGTAGGCTTTTTCGTGGACCTCGTTCACGAGGCCCACAAAGTTCATGGTCATATTGTCCAGGGTCTGTATTTCAGTCTTGATCGTGAAGTCCCTAAGCTCAATTAACGCCCCAAGGCTCCCATTGTGATCCCCATTTAGGAATTCCAGCGCGTTCCTGGTTTCGCTCCAGACCACATCCGAATATCCTGTTTCGGGGTTGAGTTCCAGGTCAAGCCTCCGGCCGACCCTGCCCTGTACGAGGATTGTCCCATTGGTGTGGACCATGTATTCGTCCGGGTCGCGGGAGTCCACGGTTATATTGATCATCGACGAGAGCCTGTCTATAAGAAGATCCCGCCTGTCGTAAAGATCATTTGGGTTGTCGCCTTGGGCTTTAACTTTCTGGATGGTCTCGTTGAGCTCTGCAATCTGCTTGGAAAGATCGTTTATCTGACCGACGGTCATGCGGGCATCTTCGTCCGCCCTGTCTTGCAGGGTCTTTAACGCAAAGTAGCGTTCGTGGATACCGTCTATCAGGGTTTTGCCGCGTTCAAGCACCGAAAGCCGTGGCGCGGTATCTGCGGGGTAAATCGACAGTTCCTGCCAGGCGCTCCAGAATTCGTCCATCTTGCTCCTGATGGACTTGTCCCCGGGTTCAAGGTATATCATTTCCATTTCCCGAATGTAAGGATCCCTCGCCTCCCAGTACCCTTCCCCGCTGGACTGCGCAACAATGCGCCTGTCAAGAAGCTGATCCCTAAGGCGGGTGATTATCCCAATTACTGTGCCCTGCCCAATCTGGCCGGGGGTCTCCTCGCGGTTGAGCCCCGGCAGGTAAATCGGTTCAAAGGCATTCATTTCGATGCGCTGACGGGAGTAGCCTGGTGTGTTGATATTTGAAAGATTATGACCGGTTACATTCAGGGCCTGCTGGTGGGCATCCACCGCGCGTTTCCCGATCTCTATGCCTAAAAAAGTCGATGTCATCTTCTACTCCTTAAAAACGGTTGTTGAATACTATGCTCCGCAGATCCCTTTTTACCTTGCGTCCCTTGCTGGTGTAGAGTTTGTTGTCCTCGCTTGGGCAAACAGCCTCAAGGTAGGCAGTGGCAAGTGATTTTGCCTCGTTAAGGTACGCCAGGAAGGTTTCGTTCACGGCGCGCATCTTTAGCGTCTCTGTTTTAAGCTCCCTGTAAAGGCGCGAAAGTTCACTGCGTTCATCAGGCGGAAGCCCCATAATTGATTCATAGAAGGGTTTTTCTTCTGCGGGAAACAGCCGGGCCCTTTCTTCCTCAAGGCAGGCAAATTCATAACCCAGGCTGTTAACTTCCTGTGTGTTTTCGTCAAAATCGGGCCATTCCCGGTTCATTACCGCCTGCCGCACCCTGTCCTGTGCAGACGAAATTTTCTTTATGAGTTCTATTTCGCCGGTTAAAACCGAAACGCAGTATTTATAGTCCCAGGTTTCCTTCATAACCTCTCCTTAACCTCTCTTGAGCAAAACTGCAGTTTCGTCGGCATCTATGCCGTGCCCGTAGGGCAAGAAACTGCAATGGCTCCTGCAAAACCAGCGAGGTTTTGCAGGAGACACAGTATCCTCTTTATTTATCGGTTTTTATGAAGGTACAGTTAAGGAAAAGGTAAAAAGGTGTATTTATTGCGTCCGTCGTTTTTAGACATATACATTGCCTCGTCGGCTTTTTTAAGGTACTCGTCGCCGCTGCGGGTGTGCTCCGCCTTTCCGGTTGTGACTCCTATGGAAATGGTTACAATGCCAGCGGGCTCGTTTTTCTCATGCGGTATGTTGCAATCACGGATACTTTGAAGTATCCTGCCTGCCGCCTTGTGCGCCCCCCTTTCGCTGCAATTTGGCAGGACAACGACAAATTCCTCGCCGCCATACCTTGCAACAAAATCCTCTTCCCTAAAGAGGCTCTGGGCAAAAACACCTGCAATGGCCTTAAGGCAGCCATCCCCCTTGCCGTGGCCGTATGTGTCGTTGTACTTCTTAAAAAAGTCAACATCGATCATCATCAGGGTTATTTCACCGCCCGACCTGGATATTGTATTGATGACCTTTTTAAGGTTTTCTTCGATGTAACGTCTGTTATAGATACCAGTCAAAACATCCATTTTGGCCATGGTCTCAAAAACGCCCCGCATCCGCCTCAGTTCAAAATTGTTCTGCATGATAAAGAAGATGAGGAAACTTAGGAAAAAGCCGGCGATAATTAGGGCTATGTTTTCCGGGTAACTATGCCAGGGCCTAACCGGGAAAACCCTCAAATACCAATCGGCATTGTGGACTTGAATGGCATTTTCCATAAAGCGGTTTTCCATACCGAAATGCATAACACCGTCTGTAATTACCTGCCTTTTACCAGTCCCCGTTTCTGTTCGGAATAGTTCGTAAGAAAACCCCTCGGCATTTATTATTCCCAGTTCCACTTCATCAAATACTTCGGGTATTTTAAGAATCACAGAAATGAGGCCCCAAAAAACTTTGGTACCGGTGGGCGTTTCATTGTACACCGGAATGCTTGCAGCCAGGGCCTGGCTGCCCATGGGTAGGGCAAAAGGCCCCATGAACAAAAAAATATCAGCATTAATATCATCTTCTTTCAGGACAACGGCATCGACAAGCAAATTGGTACCTAAAAAAGCCCCGTTGCCCTCCAATGGGAAGACATCGGAAACAATGCCATCCGGTGCCAAAAGCACACCAACAATAGCTGGATCCTCCTCCATCAATGAATGTGCCATCCTGGCAAACCTGTCCGCCACGTCGCTTTCCTGCATTACCAGAACTGACAGCGCCTGGGTTTTGTAGTGTAATTTTGATATAACTTCACTTATCCGGAGGGTCTTTTCCAGAACGAGCTGTTCTATTTTTATTTGTTCAACATTGTTCCTGTTGATTATGGCTATTCTGATAAGAATCGAGCAAAGTGCCAATGACACCAAAAAGGAAATTACAGCAATGCCCGACAATCCCTTTTTTTTGCCTTCATTCTCGCTTGAATCCATTCAGAAAAGCTCCTGTCGGAAAAGATGTTAGAGGGTGGATGACGGGTTTTGAACCCGCGACGACCAGATCCACAATCTGGGACTCTACCACTGAGCTACATCCACCGTGAATTACCTTATTATACTGCCGAAATATCTCAATTAAGTC
>JGI24702J35022_10002061_pt1 | contig 12394 bp, 14 predicted proteins | sample TergutTh196P4_FD_35022 | JGI IMG/M metagenome (IMG submission 35022)
CCTTTTCCAGCCGTGATCCCCGGCGACTCGCTCAATCAAATCGGGCGGCAGACAGGTTAGGTCGTGCAACATGGTTTCCCCGCCGTTGACACCCGCTTGGCATTTCCAGTGTTCGAGGATGATGTCGTCGGCATCGTGCGGAATATTCCATGCTCGTTTCCGTCGACGCAAGCCCATCAGGTCTTCCATGATGACGATCCGACAACGCAGTTCCTCGCGGTACTCGTGATCGTCGTCGTCAAGACAATACCAACTCTTGAGCATTTCGGCCAACCGAACATACATCAGGTACTCCGGTGTCGGAACACCCTTCTCGTCACAAACGAAAAACATGGCGGATACATAGCCGCTCATCTCATCGTAGGCGAACGGTTTGTTCGGCATCCCGTTCCAAACGATGTTCCTTTCCGAGCCTGCTGCCGCCTTCATCATGGCACGCATGATGAGGGCATCAGAAATAGCCCATTCTGTTGGAAAATGAACAAGTATCCCTCGTTGCGGATCAGCGAATCGGCTTTTGTCGATCCGCCAGAAACTGGGCCAGCGCTTCCAATTCCCGGCATCTTCGGCCATCATCTCCCTGATGGCTTTCTTTGTCAGAGGTTTCAACAATGATGAGTTCATAAGTGTCTCCAAAGTAAACAAAAAATCCCATGACAAATCGAGTTGCCATGGGATTGAATGAAATGAACGAAAACATCACACGCCGTCGATAAATCGGTCAATGCGTATGCCGAGCGAGTCAAGGTTCTCCCCGACTCGTTGGAACTGCTGCCGGGTCTCTTCCCGCAAGTGACGGACATCTTGGATTGCCTTGTCCGCCGTTTCCAATGCTTGCCGTGATTCGGTCTGAACCAAATCGACATTCCGGACAAGCGATTGGACCTTGGCATCAAGTTGGTCGTGGTGATGAGTCAACGAACTGATCGTTCGCGTCAACGACGAAACGGTTGTTGATAACAGGGAGACCCGTTTGCCGAGTTTGATCTGCTGGGAACGGGTATCGGCCAGTTCCCAGACGATATTGTTGACGTACTCGGTGAGTTCCGTTTCGCTGTACTGAGACAAGTCACCAGGTAATTCAAAATCCCGTTCGGCAAGCTCTTGCATGGAAAGTCGAAAGTGAAAAGGAAAGGATCGGTTGCTACTTTGCGTCTCAATTGGGAACGATCAATCCTGATTCCCGTTGCTGAAATCCCAGAGAAGCGGTGCTCGGCACTCCCTCAAAACCGGGACGAAGGGCGATTCCTGCTCGACTTGCTTCGATTTCCGAGATCGTTTCAATCGGCAAGCCGACATGCAGTTGCGGCTCGACCTCCCGGATCAATTCCCAGGCATTGTCAATAAACCGCCGTATGGCCTGACGGCCGCAAACGAAATGAGTGATCGTCTCGTCATCTTCGACAAATTCACGCAATGTCTCAATGAATGCCTTGAAGTGGAGCAAGGTACAGGAAGTGACTTCATCCGGGGCGGTCGGGTCCTCAAAGTGGATCATTCCCGCTTCGAACCAGATATCGACCACGTTGCTGTTTGCGTGAAGTTTCGGCATCTTGACGACTTTCGACCGGCTTTGATCGCTATTTCGTGTCGGCATGACCGTCTCTGGAGTTCTTGTATCGTTTGAAAGGGAACACCCGTCTTGCCGGTTTTCGCGCCGGGCGATTTTCCGGTTCCGGCGGTGGAAGTGCCGGTCGCGGGTCAAGCGACATTTCCTCTGCCGCTGTCGACGCAGCCGCTTGCTTCAATCGGACAAACCGTTGAGCCAGTTCTCGAATGTGTCGATTCATGGGATTTCTCGTCACGGGATTTCTGAGATTCTACTCCGTAACGGTTCAACTGAAAAATTGACGATACGCCTCCTGTGCAGCCGATAAGTGGTTCTCAAATGGACCGGTATAGTCCTGATCGTCGGTATTCTTGTTGACACGGAACCAGATTTTGTTTTCGTGCTCCGTCCACTTCGTGATTTCCGGCCAGGACTCCTTATGTTCGCAAGCAACGATCCGGCCATAGTAGCGTTTTCCCTCCTCCGCATCACTTTCGTACACTTTGGGCAAGATGCCAATGAAAACGGAATCGAATTGTGCCGCCTTGTAGGAATGATAGTAGTGAAGATTTTCGGGCGGGTCAAACCATTCACCTTCGTGCGTAGCGAGCTGTTGTCTCAAAACGCAGAATGAATGACCATATTCGCCGAACAACGATTCCGCAAAATTGGTAATGTCTTTTTCGCTCTGGAGGGATAGCACTTTCAAAAAGAGCTTGTCCGTCCAGAGAACATTGACGATACCGTCCTCCTCCGTCCAATATACCGCCCCGGCACCATCGGAATTCGTTTGGAAGTTGTCTCCGATGATGTGGGGAGCCAAAGCAAGTTGACGGATAGCCGCTTCGATTTTCCAGCGTAACGACTTGAAGTACACGTCGGACGCAAAAGCCGAATCCCAAGTATCGAAATCCAGGTCCACAGAAACGGTATGTAGTGTCTTGGTATCGTCATCGAAAAGATGAAGATGCTCGGTATTGGAATTCGCCGGTCCGGATTGACATATTCGGACAGCGTTGCAAATGACCTCAGCACAGTGAGGAGTAGTATCGGTCGGAATGTCCGGCAAATCGGCCACCAAGCGGAGCGAGTCCTGTTCACGAATAGAAACACTGAAACATTCCAAGACCGGATTCTTTTGTAACTGTATCTCCTTGGGAACATCAAGCACCAGCAGCCAGGGAAGTCCATCTACTTGATCCGGAGGAACTTCATTGACGAATCTTCCGATATTCCGGATTCGTGTTAGCTCACCCGTCTCTGTAATCGTGCCGCGCCATGCAAAATTTTGTAGGGAATCACCCATGCGCCCTTTGATCTTGACAGACTGCATGTGATCGCCAAATCGGACGACGTATGTTTTGCCGACCTCAATAGAGTGTGGATTCAACATGTTTTTCTCCGTAAAAAAGGAAAAGACGTATGCAAGCGGGCTCATACGTCTTGAGACTGGTTTTGAATGACGATCAGACACAGCCGGTGATCGTCGGCGCCGGTGGACAAAGATCACTTTCGTCGTATTCGACGGGACAATTCGTGACAAGTGAGCAATCCGATACTTTGTCGTCGTTCTCCAACAGAATCGGCCCATAAAGGACCGCATTATCGGTTGCGTGAGAATTATTTTTCATCTGGACGCAACCGGAAAGTCTCGCGTTACCGTCCACCCTTGAAAAATCGAGCATGACCACTTTGCCCCAAAGACGGGCGTAGCCGCCGATAATCGTATTGCCAAGGATGGAAACATGTCCAAAAAGACGCGGCCATCCATCCAGCAGAGCATAGCCGGAAATGATCACGTCCCCCGCAACACGGCTATAGCCGCCGACTCGAGAGAAGCCGGTGATACGGGCATAACCGTAAATGATCGCGAATCCGAACACTTGGGCATCGCATCGGACGATGGCCCGGTCGAGAACTCGGGCATTGCCGTAAACAAGTGCCCGTAACTCGACGATCGCGCGACCGTACACCAATGCTTGATCGAATACGGCCGCCTCGTCCCGAACAATGGCCGCCCCGGAAACCCGAGCGCGACCATAAACCTTACCGTTCCCGAAAATCCATGAGTGTCCCGCTTGGTCGAGGTTGTACATCGACTCGATCCAACCGCCGAGTGCTCCCTTGGGGACCACGGAACCATCCGCAAGAATGATGTCCTCACGCGCCCGGATGCGTCGTAGTTTGGCTCCGTTCGGGAGCGTCAAAGTTGCCGCAGTCAATTCGTAACGGTTGAAAGCCATGAGAACCCGTCAGGGAGTGGTTGTCTTGGAGCACCTTATTCCACACCATTCTACCGAGAGCGGCAAACGTACCGTTCATCATTGCGAACCGCCTTGACTATGTAACAACGCAGATAACATCCGATCCGCTTCGGTCAACTGGACACTGCTTGGCATCTTGGGTGAGCCGACACGTCCGGCCATTTCCTGTCTGGAAAAAATCTCCGCTAACCGATCGGAATAGCGGGCATAATCGGCGTCGTGCTCCGTATCCGAAAGAGCGTCGTTGTACTCTTGGATCGCCCGGTTGGCAAATCGGTCTCGTTTGTCCAGGAGTAACACTTCCGTGCCCTCCCGTGCCGCTTTCAGCAATTTGTGAAACGCGATGACGATGGATTTCGGATGCTTCAGTTTCGCGGATGATTGTGTCGGCATGGTGTTTGTCTAAATGAAGGGTCTCATTACTTGATGATGGCCGTCCCGCGTGCCAATACGACACGACGACTGTTTCCGCTGTACTCGCCATCGGCCAGGAGTGCTTTCCACATTGCACGATAATGCGCCGCGTTTGTATCGTTACTTGCCGGCTGGCCGTCGGGATAACCGAAAAACGAATCAATGTCCCCACGGACCGCCTGAAGGAACTGCTCCCATGTCGTCTCGAAAAAATGGGCTTGCGTCGATGTCGAATCCAAACCGGTGTATTCCGGGGAATCATACTTCAACATGACGTAACCCAGTCGAGGACGACTCGGCGGATGGTTCACGCATTTTCTTTCTGTGATTGGCATAGGATACAGACTCCCATTTACGTGTCAAATAACTTGGAAGGGAAAATCAACAATCGGAAAGCGTGTCCCAGTCTTGACGCAGATTTTCCCACAAATCCATCATTCCTCTTCTCAGCATCCTGAATGCTGCCAGAAGTACCTGCAGCTCCTTGGCATACAGGCAAGCGGATTGAAAGTCGAACCGCTTTTCCGTCTCAATACCGACGTGCTCCTCCAGTATGCCCACCAAATAAGCAAAAAGGGCTACTTGTTCCGGATGGGCAAAACAGAGTGAATCCCCGCCATCACGGAGCATCAATCCCGTTTCGGATTTCGGTCGCAGACCAACTTTCGGCTGATAGACCATCTGTAACACGCAGACGGAATATTTATCCAAGCCCTCATCGTCGGCACTCGGTTTGGTGTCGTCGCTGGTCATTCGGCGGTCTTGCCAAGCCCGAACATTCAGCATCTGGTTAGGCGCGGAATACTCAAGAACAACATAAAAGTCACCGCCGTCGAATTCGATACTCAAACGATGCCGAACGGCGGAATACTTGGAGTTGGTGACTTCCCAGATTTCCCCTCCCGCTTCAATCGAAACGACTTTTTCATCGTCGTCACTGGTAACACAACGATACAGGTGGGCGATGGCGTGAATCCACGCCGTTTCCTCGTTGGCAGGGGCTGTTTGTAAAATCACTCGTCGGTCTCTTCTGCGAGGTGAAGGTTTTGGGCCCTTTGTTTTCATCTTGCATTAGGGTTGAATGTTGAGTTTCTTGGCGAGGATATTCACTACCTTTTGACCATCGGCGACCATCTTGTTCAAATCATCGAGGTTCCATTCGGTATCGCTATCACCATAGCCGTCCCAAAAGGACTTGATGAGCGATTGGGTTTCCCCGTATTCACCTGGCGTAAAGGAGATATGGTAATTCCGGTCTCTTGGAGTTTCGGATTGAGGGTTCATTGTTCTTTGAAAATGAAACGAAGTTTCTTATTGGGAAACACTGCTCGAAAGTGTTTCCGGACAGCCGACTCATTGGTTGTGTAGAAACTCAATGTCCTTGATGTCTATGTTTGCAGGTCTGATGGAGCAGTGCGTTTTCCAGTTGACCCAAAGCGACCTGCGTTGCCCTCTGGGTTTGTACTTTTCGAGTTCGATCCTTTCCCCTTTTTTGAAATTAACGAAATGTTCGTGGGGAACAGTCCAGATGATTTTCGTACCCGGCGGCAGTTTTGAGAACGCATACGGCGATTTCTTGGATTCGATGTATTCCCGACACTTGGCACGCCAGTTATTGGCGTATTCATCGTCCGTAGGCGTCAGCAGGTCCAAGATCGACTTCGGACACTGGACTGCACCCGGTCCGCATGTCTCTGTCATGTCCTTGTAGCCGAAGTTGTGGTAGCCCCTTTTAGCCGTTGATGTAAGGAATACGGCGGCGAATGTTTCGCCTGTCTCTTCTTTGCGGATGGCGGCATAGTAGGTGGAACCTACCATTGAAGATTTCAAAACCTTATACCCTTCATCGTTGCCCCAGTATTCAAGATCAAGTTCTTTCTTACTGTCAACACGACCACTCTTCGTGTAATGGCGAGCGTCATAGTATGTCCAGCCCATTGTGTCCCCTTTATTCTTGTTTGTTTAACGAAGGGTCCGTTCAGGAACAAACCGTTCCCAAACGGACCCTTCACTTGAAAAATGCCCCAAGATATCCCGTGGGGCCGGATAATTACACGACTCGTGTAATTATCCCTCTGTCAAACCGGAGTCGGTATCAGAATCTTGCCCGTCTCGTTGAAAATGGTTCCCGCGTGTTGCCAGGCATCCCACTCACTTTGGAAAGCGAAAGTGACACCCGAACACTTGTTGTGTATTTTCCCGTTCCGCCGACGCAGGAGCCACAGACCGGTCGTTCTCGTCCGATCAACTCGTTCGTAATCCAAAACGGTTCCCGTCCGCTTGTGAATCTCATCGACAGCCTGTTCCGCCGCTCGGCAATTTCGACAAAGAAGGTGCAAAGGACGCTCCTTCCCGAAAACAACTCGTTGGTTCCGTCTGTCTCGCAAAATAAGCATGGGATCGGCTCCTAGGTAAAGGTGAAACGTTCGATTCGATTTTTAACAATGACACGTAACCGCCGTCACACGAGTGTTCGGACTGAACTTCTCGATTTCCTCCCACAACACTTCTTCCAACGATGTGTTGCGCCGTCGGTCGTCGATCCAACCACATTGCTCGCCGGTGATTGGGTTGAGCCAACTTTCAGCGATCCATTCGCCGCCGTACACGTAGGCATCGGGAGCAGGCATTTCTTTCCGATCCAAGTGAGACACAAGACATGACTGGACCGCGCGGCCGGATTTCGTGCGGAGCGGCTTCAAACAAAGAGGTCTGCCACCGGACTCGCCGTCCAGCCGGATTCTGTCAAATCGACCGAGCGGGTTCAAAAGCTGCCAGACTTTGGTCGGTTGACCGCTATGCGGGTCGCGAACGAAAAATCCGGCAACATCACTGACATTCAACGAAGCGAGGACAGTTGAATCGCCCGGCTCGTCGAACATGCTACCCACTACTCCTTGAAATCTTTCCAAGAGCAGAAAATGTGTAAAGTCCGATTCGTCGGACTGGCAAAATCGTCTTTGCCAAGCCGGCGTACAGTCGAACCAGAACTCCATGTCTGGGTTTTCGTGGACAAATCGGGACAATTCGTTTTGGACATGTTCCGAAACCTCATCATCCTTCTCGCCCCGGTCAGGGTGAAACACGTAAACGGTTATCGTACTCATAGGGTCCTCATTGGTATAAACGGGAGCAAGATAAAGACAAACTGGAATGACCGGCGAAAATCTGTTCTTGCCCTGAAGATTTTTTCGGGTCATATATTCGGGTAACTCGTTCCTCTCCTGTTACCCCGTCATTTTTTTACATGCCGGGAAAGGGAACTCGCCTCTATCGCACCTCAGAAATCATCGGGAACGGTATCAAGAGCAAAGGAGTTGAAATCGCCTTCATAGGCGGCATACTCCTGTCGATGAGTGGCCTTGCTGACAAAGCGAGTGTATTCCGGCTGCCAAACCAGTTCGATGTCGCCAGTGGCCCCGGCCCGCTGTTTGGCGACAATGATCCGCGACACTTCCCCTAGACGAAAGCCTTCGGTTTTGCCGGGAACGCTCTCCCGATGGACGAACAGAACAACGTCGGCATCCTGTTCGATGGCTCCGGATTCACGAAGGTGGGAAAGTCGTGGAACCGTGTCCCGGGTCGCCTCAACCTGGCGGTTGAGTTGGGCAAGACACAGCACCGGAATACGTAATTCACGGGCCAAGCCTTTGAGACGCCTCGCCATTTTGGCAACCTGCTCCTGCCTCGGATCGGCAAAATTGTCTGCCGTAATCAAACCGAGGTAGTCAATGACCAACAGTTGAAGGTTGTGTTGCCGCTTCAAACGTCGGGCGACCGATGCAATCTCGGAAATTGTCCGGCTCGGAGTGTCGTCAAAAAACAGTGGCGTATGGCTCATCTCGTTGACTGCGGCATGAAACCGTTCAAGGTCCACATGGGAAAGCATGTTTTTGCGAACCTTGTCGCCGTTGATTTGAGTTCGGGAACAGATCAATCGTAAGGCCAATTCACGCCGGGCCATCTCAAGACTGACGACAAGGACCACTTTCTTTTGATCCACGGCAACTTTTTCTACGATGTTCATGGCCAAGGCTGTTTTTCCGACACCCGGGCGAGCCGCCAAAATGATCAACTCGTTCGGGTGGAAACCGTCGAGAATATGGTCCAAATCGGGAAATCCGGTCGAAAGGCCATCGTGATCGCCCTTCACCCGATGATCGACATACGACGCGGCTTCCAGCATTACCGTACGCATATCGGCAACCTGGTTGAGTGTCTGCGACTCGCAGAGTTCGAATATCTGCTGGGCGGCCTGGCTGAGGAGGTCTTTGGACTGTACCCCCGGTACAAAGGCTTCGTGAACAATCGACGAGCCGGTGTGGATCAAACGGCGCAAAGTTCCCTTTTCACGCACGATCTTGGCGTAATAGACCGCGTGGATTGTAAGAGGACATGCGGTTAGCAATTCCATAAGATAAGCAGGACCGCCGACCGCATCAATTTCCGCCGACTGCCTGAGCCGGTCAAGCAGAAGTGTGATGTCGATGCCGCTGTCGGCGTTTCGCATCTCGACGAGATGCTTGTAGACCCGACGATTGGCATCAAAATAAAAGTCATCGACAGACAGTAACGGCACTACATCGTCGATGACCAAAGGATCAAGCAACATGGAACCAACCACACCTTGTTCCGCTTCGCGATCGTGTGGAGGAGCATGTTGCAACAACGAGTCAACGGAAACCGTGTTGTGATCCGCCTTTGATTTTGAATGACGGAATCGTTTTTCGGAGGAAATGGAGGACATCGGAAGTTCCCAAAAGCGGTTAAACATTGCCAGGGAAATAATGGGGCGGCAATATAACACGCTTAGGGGAAGTGTCCAAATTCTCGGAGCAACACCTCTTGTTTTTTGTAATGTGTTGACTATAACGTAGAGACAAGGAGAAAACTGCTTCCAAATACTCCCGACCAATTGATTTCCTCAAACAGCATTTTTATGAATACTGCGTTTCAAAAAGGTTCCGAATGGAGAAAGTGGGATTTACATGTCCATACCGCTTCTTCGTATGATGCTCTCTATAAAGGACAAGAAGCAGACGATTGCCTTGTCAGTACATGGAAAGATCATGGCTTTGCTGCTGTCGCCATTACGGATCATCATATAATTGATTGTGAACGTATTGCTCGCCTTCGTCAAAAGGCACCAGAAATTACGATTTTCCCTGGTGTTGAGATGCGGACGGACAAGGGCGCATCCAATCTCCATGTTATCAGTATTTTCCCTGATAACAGTGACCTTGAATCGCTCAGTAATGATCTACAGACCATTTTAATCAAAGATAAGGCCAAAAGTCGCGAAAATAATGAAACGATTGTTAGAGATTTAGCCGATATTGTGGATTTTACCAAAAAGCATTCAGGAATCTTGACAATTCATGCCGGGAAAAAAACAAATGGCATTGATGAACAAATTTCGAACGCTTTGCCAGTCAATATGGCAATAAAAGAAGATATTGCCTCTGTGATTGATATCTTTGAAATTGGAAACCCAAGCGATGTCGCAGAATATCAAGCCCATGTGTTTAAGTTTATCGGAGAAAAGCCATTAATCATCTGTTCCGACAATCATGATCCGCGTAATTATCAAATCAAAGACTATCTTTGGATTAAAGCAGACCCCACCTTTGAAGGATTAAAACAGGTACTGTATGAACCAGCAGGTCGCGTATACATAGGTAGTACGAAACCGATAGAAAAACAGAGCTACCATGTTATTGAAAAAGTAGAGGTATTCAACGAGAATTTTAGCCCGACTCCGATTTTTTTCAGTGAGAATCTGACCTGCATCATCGGAGGTAAATCCACCGGCAAGTCGTTGCTTCTCCATAATATAGCTCTAACGTTGGATAAGGATCAGGTGCAAGAAAAAGACGAGACCGTCAAGACAAATGTAAGAGCGATTTCCGGAATGAAGATATATTGGCGAGATGGAAACGATAGCACTCAAATAGACAATCCTCGCAAAATCGTCTATATCCCCCAAACATATCTAAACCGTCTGAGTGATGAAAGAGAAGAAACCACTGAAATAGACAGTATTATTCAAAGCATTGTCTTACAAGATGCGACTGCTCGTTTGCAGTATGACACCATGAAGGAGCAAATAAATGCGAACAAGAATAGAACATCTAAAACCATTATTGACCTTTGCAAAGCATCGGCCGATTTACAGGCAAAACAAAGTGAAATTAAAGAGGTTGGCGATGAGAATGGCATCAATAGAGAGATAACAAGATTGTCTACATCTTTGGATGACCTTTCGAGAAAATTTAATGTTACCGAAGAAGAAATTAAAGATTTTCAGGAATCCGCCGAGCAGATCAAGATCATCCTGCACTCGCTAGATGCTTTGAAAGCAGAACGAGATTTCTTGAAATCAATCAGCTCTGTTATTGAACCACAAGAAGTAATCAATAGTTTCAAGTCCGTTTATCGCAGCAAAATACTTGAGGCAGTGGAGTCCACGATTAAAGTGGCGGATGATCATTGGGTGGTGCAGCGTGATAAATTAGTATCGGCAATTGACGATGATGAAGCTCAAAACAGGGATATATTGAAAGTACACCAGGGGTGCGAGGCCGAACTCAAACCTAAAATGGAAGGCAATGCACAAATTGCCGTCGTGTCGAAAGCACTGTTAACCGAAAGAGATAAATTACGAAGGGTTCAAGAGATTAATAATGAAAAATTGATTATTGAGAAAAGATTTCATGACCTGAAATCGGTTTTAGCGGAGGCCTTTCACCAATTTCAGGTTTATTATAGAGAATATGCTGACAGTATAAACGCCAATTTTGCATCGCCTTCCGACGACTTGAAATTTAAGACCAATGTCGTTTTTCGGGCAGAACATTTCACTTCCAAGCTTTTGGAGGTGTTAAACAGGAAATCTCTAAGTCGATTTGCTGATTTTAGCTGGGACCACATCACCGAAGACGATATTACCTGTGCAAATCTTCTGAATCTTATTGATTCCTTGTTGCGCAACTCTTCTGACAGCTTACAAGTAAAAGGGGGGCACACTCCAGAGTCGGCTTTAAGAGAAATATTTACGGATTGGTTTAACATTGATTATGTCGTCAAAATGGATAATGACAGTATACATGATATGTCTCCCGGTAAGAAAGCACTTGTTCTTCTGAAACTGCTGATCAGCTTGGCTGAAAGTAAATGTCCGATCTTGATTGATCAGCCGGAGGACGATCTCGACAACCGATCGATATTTGATGAACTAATCCAATTTATAAAAGTCAAGAAGAATGATAGGCAAATAATTGCGGTGACACATAACGCGAACATCGTACTTGGTGGTGACGCAGAATTAGTAATCGTAGCAAATCAACAAGGAAAAAATGCACCGAACAAGGAATTTAGGTTCGAATATCGAGCGGGAGCAATAGAGAACGATCAGCCTCTTTTTGACTCAAACGGTGGTATTCAGTCGGGAATCCTCAGTTCTCAAGGAATTCCAAAACACATCTGTGAGATTCTGGAAGGAGGGGAAAAGGCTTTCGCTCTGCGTAAGAGTAAATACCTTTTTATCAAGTCATAGCTTGGTAGCTTTGAGTTGGTGACCCTTTGCCCATCACTTTACACGATTGGTAAGGTTAGAGGACATCTCATGTACAGATTACACTTGATCAGTAGTAAGCTAAAATCCTGTCGGGTCTCTTTGGCACTCCACTCCGCCGTATGCCGGAAGAAAACTGCTTCAAAAAGCGGGAATTTTGACGGGAGCTTTTGGAAAATCGCAATATTCCCCGTGTTTTTGGCGGGTGTTTGTGCCCTCTCTTCGGCAATCGGAGCCGTTTTTTAACGGCGGTAATGAGCGGCAAATAGCCGCAAAGGGCGGTAAAATCAAGGTTTTCCGCCCTTTTTCATTTCTTGACCTTCCGCTCTTTGGCGGTTATTTCCGGTCAATTCCGCGGGAAAATTAGCGGGAAGATTTTTTTCAATAGCGGGAAAACCCACTTTTGAAAGCGGGAAAATTTCCGTTCCCGCCGATCCTCCCGACCTCGTTCCCACAGCACGTTCGAAATCCACTTCACGGACTCGAAGGTAATGATTCTCCGCAACCTTGCGGCTGTGGCCTATCCATTTCGACTCGTAAAACGGCCCAAACTCGGCGTACACCTCAACAGACCGGCTCGCCCTCATGTTGTCG
>JGI24702J35022_10002062_pt1 | contig 12392 bp, 10 predicted proteins | sample TergutTh196P4_FD_35022 | JGI IMG/M metagenome (IMG submission 35022)
CCACGCAGTACCAATATTTTCCATCTACTGAAACTATTCGAGCCGATGTACTCTATTTTGCCGGCTGTATGACACACCTCACGCCGAGAATTGGCCGGGCGATGCAAACTATATTCGAACGTGCTGATGTTAACTACCGAATAATGGACGAAGGAGGCGGTATTTGTTGCGGAAGACCGCTGATGCAGCTCGGGCAGGAAAAATCGGCAACGCTGATGATAAAGAAAAACACAGATATCATTCTGCAATCTGATGCTGGACTTTTGGTTACTTCATGTCCCATCTGTTACAAAATATTCAACGAAGAATACAACTTGCCGATACCGGTATTGCATCACACACAATATATCGAACAGTTGATGGACAGAAATGTTATTGTGTTTAATCACACGGGCTTATCAGCTGTCTATCACGATCCATGCGATCTTGGTCGCAACACAGGCGTATACAATTCCCCGCGACATGTGCTCCGCCAGTTAGTCAACCTGATGGACATTGCGAATGAACGTGAAGAAGGGCTTTGTTGTGGCGCAAGCATAGGCAATGCCGTACTTACTAATGACCAGCGCCGGAAAATAGCACAGGATGCCCTGAAAAAACTCACCAAAGAAAAACCTGACATACTGGTTACTGCATGTCCGTTATGCAAGAAAACATTTTCCGGTGCAGGTGTGCAGCTGGTTGAAGATATAGCTCAAGTAGTGGTGAGGGCGATGGAATAAACTTTTAGATGTACCTTTTTTATATTACGTTGGAATTTCATGTCAGAAAAAATAGAAAAAATAGAAGAATTTTCTCCTGAAATATACCGGTTTGTTTGCCGGTTGATTCCACAATTGTCGCCAAATTGTGATGCGCTTACCGAGAAAGTATTTCGCGCCATGTTGGATTCGAAGAACGTGCATTTATTCGTGATACAAGATTCCGAAGGAATCCCGGTTGGTATGATGTCTGTGGGTTTTTACCGTACTCCAACCGGGTGTAAGGCATGGATTGAGGATGTTGTGATCGATGCGGCATACAGAGGTTGCGGCTACGGGAAAAAGATTGTTGAATATGCTATATGTTTTATTCGCGATTCAGGAATTGACAGTATATTTTTGACTTCGAATCCTTCAAGGATTGCGGCTAATCAATTGTATCAATCGTTAGGTTTCGAAATGTGCGAAACAAACGTTTTCAAAATGTACCTCCGTTAGATGATATTTGTTTCATTTCAAAATATCATGGCAATGGTCCGGTCATCATATTTTCCGGGTGTCCAGAAATCGAGCCATTTAAGCAACTCCTCACCCACATCATTAATTTTTCCTGAAAAATTCACTTGCATACTTATATCATCCCAGAATCTGTTCCATGATTCCAAACATGTCAGGTCGTTTTTGCTTTCGAATTTCGGATTATTTACACCATTGGTCATCAAGAACAACGCCGAAAAGTCGTTGACAATGGTAAAGCGTATTCTCTGTTCCATTTCTGAAGGTTGAAGTACTTCTGGCGTTGTCAGAAAGATTTTTACCGACGGATCTTCGTTTCCTCCCATCAAGTTAGCATAGTTATCTTTATGATACACACAAATAGCGCCATCGCCTGCCCCAAAAGTACCGATTAGCCAGCCAAACTCAAATTTCTTACAAATACACATTAACAAAGTGGTTGCATAATCCTGGGGGTGATGTTTAAAATTCGTTGCTTCAGCCACAATGTCCCCGTAAGCGTCTGTCACCGATGAAGCAATGATATCATGAAGCCTTTCCATAATTTCCTTGCTTATATGGTTAGATTTTCTCCAGGTATACCGGACAGTCAATTTTTTCAATTTCCTCGATTGTGCCGTCAATCGTTCAAGACAGGATTCAACAGCACTACTGCAGACAATTTTGGAACCTTTGCAGGAAAATTTTGATTTACCCGCACCGTCGGCTACAGCAAGTGCATACCACCGTGTTTTGGAATCGTACTGTATGTAAAAGTCGTCTTCACGTATTTTTCCATTCTCAATATGCTCGTATCCACGTTTGCTGGCAGCGGCGATGTCTTTTTTAACCTTTTTTTTGTTGTCCCGATTCACCGCGATGGTGCATACATCATCGTCGGGTTTCCAATATGGGTCGCTTTCATCAACATGCTTTAATTGGGGATCGTAAGCATCTTCCACAATGAGTTTTAGCATGTGGGTAGAAAGTTCCTCGTTCCCCGATTCATTATACTCTCTGATATTGAATTGCAAATCGAACGAACCGCTCTTTTTGGGGATTCCGGTAATTTGATTTTTATCAGGGAAATAATGCAGACCGATTTCTTCAAGAACATGAACAACTGAAGGATTGGATGATAAAACATCCCTTCCTATAAATGTCATATATGGGTGCCCGGCGCGTGCTTTGGGCAAATTGCCAGATATGAATCCGGATTTTACACTCATGTTGATATTTTTATCTTCACTCATTGCTAAGGATATTGTTTTTATGTTTACTTTTGCACCGGGAAATTTCCCGAAATAACATCATTAAATTATTAAAATAACCAGTATGAAATCATTATCTCTCACCAAAGCTTTTTTGTTGGTAAGTACTTTACTTTTGTCCAATTGTTCGGCAAATGGTCCGGCAAAGATAGTAATTTTTACCGAATATGGTAACATCGAATTACAATTATATGAAAAAACGCCTCAGCATCGTGACAATTTTATTAAATTGGTCAAGGAAGGTTTTTATGATGGGACACTTTTCCATCGAGTAATCAAGGATTTCATGATTCAGGGGGGTGATCCTGACAGCAAGAATGCCAAATCCGGTACTCGGCTGGGTTTGGGAGATCCAGGCTATACGATTCCTGCTGAGATTGTTCCCGAATATATTCACAAACGTGGGGCATTGGCGGCGGCTCGTACCGACAATCCCATGAAAGCCTCCTCTGGTTCGCAGTTTTACATTGTACAGGGAAAAGTTTTTACAGATAGTGAGTTAGACCTGGTAGATGTAGAAATTGGTATACAAAATGCACGCCAGATGTTTACCCAATACCTGAAAGAAGAGGAAGAAGCCATGCAAAAAGCAGGGCAAACGGTTGACGCCGATTCAGCGCAGATGCGGGCACAACGGAGAGCCTCCACATGGCTGAAAGAAAACCCTTACCGCATGACAGAAGAAGACCGTCAGGTATACAAAACTATTGGCGGGACGCCAAAGCTTGATGGTGAATACACCGTATTTGGTGAGGTTACAAAAGGTATGGAGGTAATCGACAAAATAACCGAATTGGAAACAGATGATTTCAGTCGCCCAAAAGTTGATGTAAAAATCAAAAGAATAAGGGTAAATTAATGCCTTGTGTTTTCTTCCGCAACAGGCAGGTACGAAATAGTAAAATAGAACGACGCTCCTGCTCCTTCAGTCGATTTCACCCAAATTTTACCGCCCATCATTTGTACAAGATGGCTGGCAATATTCAATCCAATGCCTGTGCCTCCATGTAGACGACCATTGGCAAGATCAACCTGACGGAAACGATCAAAAATAACCTCATGTTGTGTTGGATTTATTCCGATGCCCGTATCTTCCACAACAAATTCGAGCTGGTCAATAGCTGATTGACGGTAGCCAAAACGGATATATCCTTTTTCAGTAAACTTGATAGCATTGACTATTAAATTGTTAAGTACCTGACGCAGACGCAATGGGTCGGCCAAAGCAACACAGTTGTCAATAAATTCGCTGTCGTCGAGAATCAGCTCAATGTTTTCTTTGTGGTTGGATTGCAAATAAGGTTCGAAAAATATCTGCATTTCATTCATTAATCTGTTGATACGTAATGGTATGCGACGAATGCTCAATTGTTTGACTTCAATTTTAGCCACATCGACAATGTCGTCTATCAGTTTCACCAATTGTGCACTGCTGTTATTGATAATGTTGATATATTCTTGTTTGAGCGCCGGCGAGAGGTTGTCGGATGAAAGAAAATGAAGGAATCCGGTGATACCGTTAAGCGGAGTTCGGATTTCGTGAGATACGTTGGCCAAAAATGCCGATTTGAGTTTATCGGATTCTTCGGCTTTTTCTTTAGCGCGGATAAGATCCATTTCTACAAGCTTGCGGTCGGTGATATCAGTCATGATACCGTCCCAAATTACTTTATTGCCATCCGCATACGGATATGAGGAGATTCGCAACCAACGGAGCTCGTCTTGCCGGTTGATACGTACTTCTACATTGTAATTGGACAATTTTATGTCGGCTAATTCGTTAGAATAATTCATGAGTGGCCAGTCATCGGGATGTACGATGTTGTTAAACGGTGTTAAATCGTCGGCTACCGATTCGGGCGTGAGTCCTGTTACCCGTTCCCATGTGCCGCTGACGTATTCCATGTATTTTTTTCCTGTATCGTTGTCAATAACAAGACGATACAGAGTTCCTTCGGGGAGGTTATCGCTCAATGTTTCCAAACGTTTTTTTTCGGCAATGAGTTTTCGTTCGTTTACTTCGAGCATCTCCCTCGAATGCACTTCTTCGGTAATGTCACGACTAATACAGCAAAACATCATTTCGCCGGCGGGCATGGCGACGGGGAAAAAAAGCGTATTGAATATCCGAATTTCGCCCGTTTGACAGTGCTTCACATGTCTGATAAGGGTTTTGTGCTGCATGGTAGCTACAAGCTCCTTCAATTCATTTTTCATCCTTTCACATTCTTCTGCAGACCGCTCTTCAAATGGAAACAAAAATTCATCTACTTCCCAAAGGTGCATTTTCCCGATAACCAATTCTTTGGACAGTCCTGATATTTGTTCATATCCGTTACTCCATTCACTGAAAATTCCATTGCTGTCCACCAGCGCAATTCCATCAGTAGAATAGTCAAAAATACTGCGAAAGGTACTTTCGCTTTTCTGCATGTGGATTTTGCTTTCCTGTGCTTGTTCCAGTTGTGCTTTTAAAACACATACTTCGTTTTCCAACTGCGTAATACGATAATCCTGATTCATCATGAATCGAATGTTTTTTCAATACATTTTTTATCAAATGACAAAGATAGATGAAAAAATCAAGTTTCCCAAATAAGTTTAAACGTATTCAATGAAAAAAGTTCTATTTTTGATGCAGCAAAATCAAATTTTCCTCGTCTTTAAATAGTAGTACCAAACATCAAAGCAAAGCATGTCCACCATTCCTGTGTTTCAAAAGGATAGGAAATCCCCGACATTTCAGCGGGAATTGTATCATCTCCATTACCGGAGAATTTACAATGCTTGCCTGCGTATCATCGGGAATCCGATGGATGCAGAAGAGGTCATGCATGATGTGTTCTTGAAGTTATTTGACCATATAGACAATTTGCAGGACGAAAAAGCTTTTTATTCCTGGAGCCAAAAAATAGCTATCCGGTCGTCAATTGACAGAATGCGCATGAAAAATCAGTTTTTCGTGCCGTTAGACGACCATCTGTCTGTTGCCAGCGAAGAGCCGGAAGAGGACACAGGCGGGGAGCCAGAATTGTCCGTAGAAACAATCAAACGCGAACTGAACCGCCTGCCCGATGGTTACCGTATCGTTTTGTCGATGCGGCTGTTTGAGGAATGTGAGTTTGAAGAAATATCCAAAGTGCTGAAAATCAAAGAATCGACTGTTCGTTCGCAATATGTGAGGGGACGCGAAAAGTTAGCGAGCCGATTAAAAAGTTTGAGGTTTTAAGTTAAATTTGGCAAAAACCATAATAATAGAGAAAATGAACAGTTTAGAACAATACATCAGCGAGTACAAGAGTCTGTTTGAAGAAGAACCCGCAACAGGACATTTCGAAAGATTTCAAGAAAAGATGAATCGCAAATCTGCTAAAATCATTACGTTGCGGTGGGGTATTTCTATCGCAGCATCCATCGCCATAGTGCTATCAGTTTGGCAGTATATCGAAAAGCAAAACGAAATGATGGTATGCGAAAATGCCGCCGATATGAAGACTTGTTATTTGGACAGGATGGATGTCGTCGCCAGCCAAATCGAGACGCTTATCAGGGATTTTGATCAATGGGACAAACAAGATGTAATGAACGATGTACAGAACATTATTGATGCTGTCAATGGAGATTTCGAAAGTGAGATACCGGAAGAACTACCTGGCGATATGGCAAAAGCTATCCTTTCTGACTATTACCGGCAAAATCTGGAAGGTTTGGAAATGATTATGAAATCTATTACAAACAGTGATACCTCCGACTTATTAGAATTTTAATTTTTTATTTTTTATTTTTAAATTAATCCGTATATTTGTCGAATAAACTTTAAATCAAAAAAGCATGAAAAAGATTATTTTTATTGGCCTTTTCGTATTTCTGGCAGGTAATATTTTTTCTCAGGCCCCCCTGGATAAAGACCAGCAAAAGAAGGTAAAGGAAATACACAGTAAGGTATCGAAAGAACACGATGCGATTTTAAAGGATTTGACCTTAACGGTCGATGAGAAGAAATCCCGTGTTGACGCCACCAAAAGTGCAAGGGATGCACAATTGGAAGAAGTATTGACTTTAGAGCAAATAAATGCTGTGAAGGCAAAGGATCCAATCGACTGGAACAAAGTGTATCTCAAGATTGAGAAGCAGGAAAAGTCGCGGATGAAAGCCGAGATGGACCAAAAATTGAAAGAGGTCGACAAAGAGGTAAGGGATGTTAAAACTCAACAAGACGACGTCAAAAGACAGATGAATGACTTGACGAGAAAACAAAAAGACCTCGGTGCTCAGCAAAAAGCGCTAAATGCGAAAAAGAAAGCAATCAAAGCAGAGTATAAGTAAACGATAATAGTGAGGCAGCCAACTAATACCATCAGAGATATTGACTGGCTCACCATCTGTCTGTATGCTGTTTTGGTCTTAATGGGCTGGTTCAATATATACGCAGCCGTTTACGATGAGCAGCATGCAAGCATTCTCTCGTTTTCGCAGCGATACGGCAAACAGTTAATGTGGATAATTGCTGCAGTAGCGCTTGCAGTGTTTGTGTGCATACTTGATGTACGATTTTATACATCGTTCGCATATTTTATATTTATTTTTTGCCTTATTACTCTTGCGGCAGTGTTGGTGCTGGGGTATGAAGTTAATAGCTCTAAATCGTGGTTTCTTATTGGCGGAATCCAAATACAACCTGCCGAGTTTGCAAAAATTGGCGTCAGTCTTGCCTTATCAAAATATTTGGGTAATTATTACGGGCGATTGATGGATTTTAAGAATCTTGTGACGGTGTGTGCAATCATTTTCATGCCGCCTTTATTGATTATTCTACAACCTGACACCGGTTCATGTTTAGTATATTTAGCATTTTTTCTGGTACTCTATCGCGAAGGGTTGACACCAGAAATCCTGTTATTTGGTTTGTTGGCTGCCTTACTCTTCATCCTGTCTATTTTGATGCAGGATGCAGAAGTCTACTTGGTGGCCGGATTAATTATTTCCGGGTTTGTTGTATTTTGGTTCAAAATCCGCAAACTAATGGATTTCCTGAAGGGATTTGGTTTGGTTGCCGCTATTTTTTGTGTACTGTGGGTTATCAATTTTATCACTGTAAAGCGATTTGGATTGCATGAGGTATTGTTTGGGGCAGCATTGTTATCGTCTCCGGTATTCATCATTATTTCATTCATTCGCCGGTTGCCCGTCATGCGGAAATTGACCCTGTTTATTGTTGGTGCCCTGCTGTTCACCTTCTCTGTGGATATCGTATTCGATAAGGTGTTGAACGCCCACCATCGGCAACGTATCCTGGTGATGCTCGGTATGGAATCCGATCCGCTTGGCGTCGAATATAACGTCAACCAGTCGAAAATTGCCATCGGTTCAGGGGGGCTTACCGGTAAAGGATTTCTTCAGGGTACGCAAACCAAGTACAATTTTGTTCCTGAACAAAGTACCGATTTTATTTTTTGTACGGTAGGAGAGGAGTGGGGATTTGCTGGTTCTGCGGCAGTAGTTATCCTGTTTATGGCTTTACTGTTGCGATTGCTCTATCTTGCCGAGCGACAGCGTTCAGCGTTCAGTCGCGTTTATTGTTATTGCGTGTTAAGTATTTTTTTCCTTCATGTCACTATCAACATAGGCATGACTATCGGCTTGCTTCCCGTCATAGGCATCCCTCTGCCTTTTTTCAGCTATGGTGGTTCGTCGCTTTGGACGTTTACGATTTTACTGTTCATCTTGCTGCGGTTAGATGCGTCGCGGAGGGAATATATCAGGTGATCAATATTTAATTTCCACACATATATACAACCAATCCTCTCTGTCTATACGCTTCACCGGCGGACGCTTGTTCCAATAGTCGATTGACAGGCGTACCGATGGAAAGCATTGGAATATCAGTCCTCCCATAAATGCGTGCCCATCATCCTGAACATTCCAACTTTCTCCGGATGGATTCACCTTGTTCGATTTAACGAAATCGTATCTTCCCATCAGATCTATCCATGGCAATAGTTTGTATGTGCTGTAAATCGACGCAACATCCATTTTGTGCTTTTCTGCAAACCGACAATTGGATTTGTGGTGGTATTCGCCTGTTACCTTCCACTTATTGCACGTTTGCAGGTGAGCAAAGCAATTGATTCCTGTTTCGCTAACATCCTCTTCCTTCCGTGTGGAAATGTACCCACCTAATTGCAATGGTCTGAAAGGCGTTATCATTACCCGGAATGCAGGTTTGGGGTGGTATTTTTTTGTCAACCCCTGGTAGCCATTGCCCGAAACAAGCGAAATATCCGTAGTAATGAAGTTGTTCCAACGGTAAGTGACACGCATACCCAAGTCTGCTGTCGGGCTAAACAGCCACCTGTCAGCAGCAATCTTTTCGATAAAACGGTAACCCCAGAATTGAGACATAGTCTTATCCATTTCGCTGGTAAAAAATATTCCGCCATCAATAGTCCAACGGCCCTTCTGACAGGTAAGTACAGTAGGTTTCAGGTATAATGTGCTCATGCGGATCAGATCAACACCCACATGCGCCGACCAGTATTCATTCAGTTTTATATCCAATCCGAAAATAATTTTTTCCTGCTTATAAATGAGCGTATCCCTGTGCAAGTCCACCCGCCCATGTGTGTACGAATAAATGAACGGTTTGGCAACAATACCGACCGGACTTATTTCTTCTGCATAACAAATATGTAGAGACATGTATAAAAAAGGGAAAAGAAAATAAAAACGGCTCATGAACAGAATAACTGAATGACTGAATAACAGAAATTGAATTTTGTGTAAATTATCAATCCTGTTTGTTTTTCATAATTGCATTTCTCTTTTTGGTCATCATGGCCAAAAGAGCGTTTCCGACGAATGGCGTATTATGATTCAGAAAAAGCAGCAAGCGATAATAAGGCTCGGCTTTTGCAATATTATCTTTTGAAAGCCAGGCCAGAACATAGAAGGCGCAAAAATTGGAAACTATTATTTCTGTAAATGGCACATCTTCAGTTGTTAGCGCGTCTAAGCCGGGAAGGTTTCCGAACAGTTCAAACATCTCATCAAAACGTTCCTGATCACTAAGCCATCCGGCGTAAAACAAACGTACAACATAGTGTTCCGGGGCACGGTTATACCAATAACTTATTAACTGTTCCACTTCAGACTTCATATAAAAATCGTTATATAAACTGATTTGCAACATGCCTACATCAACATCATCGGGATGTTTAGCCACAAACGCTGCCATTTCAGTTAATGCGGCATCTTTATCGTCTTCCAACTTGTCAACAATAACCTGCATATCGTCGATGTACTTTTCTAAAATCGGAAGTCTTCTTAATTCGGGATCGAAACGATTGTCTTCCAGAATCAAATGAAAAATGTTTTTTATTTTGTCGACATTGTGATCGTCTACTTTTGACTGATAGGCGATATCTATAACAGCCAATATTTGCCTGGATGTCAGATCATTTCCGTATTTAGCAACATAGTCATCGATGCCCATGTTGATAATTTCGTTTAATGCCTCAATATATTCATTACTCTCATCACCTTCATCACCTTCATCACCTTCATCCTCATCGTATTCGTCATCATCCAAAACATTACCATCTTCGTCCACATGGTAAATAATAAAATTGCCATCTCCAACTGTTTTTTCAAGTATGGCGATTTCGCGTTGCTTGTCATTATCAGGAGAGACAACAACTACCGGTATTCCATCCTCTCCAACCGGAATATCCATTTGGGGTATATCCTCAGTATCTTCTTCCAGAATGTATTTTCCAACTCTGGTGAAATCCTTTACCGGTTTGAAGCCATGATCCTGTGCAAAAACGATACTTTCATATACTACATTGTGTGCCAGCGCATATTCACATTCTTCAAGCTCATCATCCAAATCGTCGAAAATATTTTCCAATTCCGCAGGTAATTCGTTAAAGGCATAAGAACAATCAATCAAACCAAGCAACAATAAATCGACTAAATAAAGACCATAAGTAATATTGCCGTTGGTATGTTTGCGTGTAACAATTACATTGGCTGATCTCGATTCTTCCCAATCGCTACTGACATAGCACCGGTCTATAGGCAGATTGCGTGCGCGGGTGCGGATTTGCGCTTCGACACTCGTGGGCATGGCTATAACTTTTCCCTTTTTCATGATATTGATTTTTGTATAGAATTTATAATTGTCCTTTCATCGTAAATGAAATCCTGTTTCGAGCCTGGTCTATTTCCACCACTTTTACTTTCACATGCTGGTTCAGTTTTACTACTTCTGACGGATGTTTTACGTATTTATCGGCAAGCTGCGATACATGCACCAATCCATCCTGATGGACGCCCACATCCACAAAACATCCAAAGTTGGTAATATTGGTAACTATGCCCGGTAAAACCATTCCTGGTTGCAGGTCTTCTACACGGCGTATGTCCTGTGCAAATTGGAATACTTTTGCAGGCGCTCGCGGGTCGAGACCAGGTTTGGCCAATTCCTTCATGATATCGTTTAAAGTGGGTAATCCTACCTTTTCTGTCACGTAGTTATCCGGAATGATTTGTTGGCGCAGGTTTTCGTTTTTCAACAGGTCGTTGACGGTGGCGTGTACGTCTTCGGCCATCCGCTGTACGATATGGTAGCTTTCGGGATGCACGGCGCTGTTGTCTAACGGGTTTTCGGCGTCGGATATGCGAAGAAACCCCGCGCATTGCTCGAAGGTCTTTTCACCCATTCTTGGAACTTTTTTTAATGCTTGACGCGAAGAAAAAGGCCCGTTTTCTCTACGATGGTCAATGATGTTCTGTGCCAATTGAGGTCCCAGTCCCGACACGTAAACCAGCAAATGTTTGCTGGCAGTGTTCACATTAACGCCAACAAGGTTAACACAACTTTCGACCACCGAATCGAGGCTGTTTTTAAGTTTGTTCTGATCGACATCATGCTGGTATTGCCCTATGCCGATGGATTTGGGGTCAATCTTCACCAATTCGGCCAACGGATCCATCAATCGGCGTCCGATAGACACAGCGCCACGCACTGTTATGTCGTATTCGGGAAATTCCTCGCGAGCCACAGCCGACGCCGAATAAATAGAAGCGCCGCTTTCGTTGACGATAAATATTTGCAAATTACGGCCAAAAGCCATACTCTGAATGAATCGTTCGGTTTCGCGGCCTGCGGTTCCGTTGCCGATGGCGATGGCTTCAATCTTGTAGGCATTCACCAGATACATGATTTTACGTTTGGCTTCCACTATTTCGCTTTGCGGTTTGTGGGGAAAAATGGTTTCGTTGTGCCGCAGATTTCCCTGTGCATCCAAACAAACTAACTTGCAACCTGAACTGAATCCCGGATCAATCGCCAGTACATTCTTCTGTCCCAGCGGTGATGCAAGAAGCAACTGTTTGAGATTATCGGCAAACACGCGAATTGCTTCATTGTCGGCGCGTTCTTTTGCCGATGCTTCAAATTCGGTTTCGATGGACGGGTGTAACAAGCGTTTGTATCCATCTTTCATGGCTTCTTCAACTTGCAAGGATGCAGCGGTAGCGCCTTTCACAAAATATTTTTTGATGATATTCAGCGCTTTCTGTTCGTCAGGTTCGATCCCGATGCGTAGAAAAGCCTCGTCTCTTCCGCGAAACATAGCCAGCAGGCGGTGAGAGGGAGAATAGCGCAATGGCTCAGAACAGTCAAAATAGTCGCGATATTTTTCGCCGTCTTTTTCCTTGTTTTTTATTACTTTGGAATAAATCACCGCTTCACGGCCAAATAAACGGCGGATGGCATCACGCGCTTTGGCATCCTCGTTTACCATTTCGGCAATAATGTCGCGGGCGCCCTGTAAAGCATCCTTTACGGCGGGTACATCGTCGTTCAGGTATTTTTCGGCAAGGGCCTCCACATCGTTGTCGGTTTGCCGCAGCAATTGCA
>JGI24702J35022_10002063_pt1 | contig 12387 bp, 11 predicted proteins | sample TergutTh196P4_FD_35022 | JGI IMG/M metagenome (IMG submission 35022)
GTTTCTTCTCCGCAGACAAACGCGCCGGCGCCTAAGCGCAAGTCAATATCAAAGCTAAAGTCTGAGCCGAAAAGGTTCTTGCCCAGCACCCCGAGTTCCCGCGCTTGCCGGATCGCAAGACGGAGCCTCTCGACAGCAATGGGGTATTCCGCCCTGATATAGATGAAGCCTTGTGACGCGCCGATTGCATATCCGGCTATCGCCATCGCTTCCAAAACTCTGTGCGGGTCGCCTTCCAGAACGCTTCTGTCCATAAACGCGCCCGGGTCGCCTTCGTCGGCGTTGCACACTACATATTTCTGATCCGCCACTTCGGGCGCCGCAAAGGCCCACTTCGTCCCGGTAGGGAAGCCCGCTCCACCCCGGCCTCTCAGCCCGGATTTGGTGATTTCTTCAATGACCGCGCCCGGGGTCATTTCGCTGACGCATTTCGCCAAAGCAAAGTAGCCGTCCTTTGCTATGTATTCTTCTATGCTCTCCGGATCGATCAATCCGCAGTTTTCCAAAGCTACCCTCTTTTGGTGTTGGAAAAACTCGATATTTTCCATCTCCAGGACATGAGCACGATTAAAATCCATGTCTCTTTTCCTCCTATCCTTCGCAATCTATGCTTATTTCTTCAGATTCAGCAGCCATTCCGGTATCGGCTGGTTGTCTATGACATGACGGGAAATGATTTCTTTCGCATTCTCCGGTGTAACCTTAATATAGATGTAAGGCACTTCACCGGGGATCGTCAGCGTCAGCATCGGCTCGTTGATACACACGCCCGGGCAGCCGCTCTGCATAACATAGATCTTCTCCAGATTCCGGGTTTTTACTTCTTCTATAACAGCATTCAGCACGTCTGTGGAACCTGCCGCGGTCCCGCATGTTCCCATATGGACATTGACGGTCGGAATCCCGTTCGCGTTGCGATCGGCAACAAGCGCTTCTTTTTTCCTCTTAATCTCTTTCAGTTCTTCGATACTATTCATCGCCATACCTCCCTCTTCGTATGCTTACTCAAATTGGTCGATGATTTTGCGCACGTCACCTGTCGTCAGGCGTCCAAACACCTTTCCGTTGACGTTCAGGACAGGGGCCAACCCGCAAGCGCCGAGACAGCGGCAGGCTCTAAGGGTAAATTTCGCGTCTTCTGTCGTACCGCCGACTTTTACGTCAAGCTGTTTTTCAAATTCCGCAAGAATATCTCTTGCGCCTTTTACATAACACGCCGTCCCCATGCATACATTGATGATGTATTTTCCGATGGGTTCTGTGGTGAATAGCGAATAGAACGTAACCACTCCATAGATNGTACTAAGTGGTATACCAATGGCCTCCGCCAAATAGGACTGTACATCCTCGGGCAAATAGCCTAATTCATGCTGGACCTGCTCAAGAATCTGAATGAGCATGGCTTCGTCGCGATTGTTCTGCTCAAGAATTTTGTCGATCAGCAAAAACCGTTCATCCTTAACCACAGAACCACAATTACAACTCATACCGTTTCCTCCTTCTTTGACTTTGTTGTTTACGCNGCATTGCAATACGCTCTCATGGCAAAGCATCGCCACGAAAAGCAGCATTACAAACCAAGTATTATTTTACTGGATGCCGATGATAAAAGCAAGACCGTTGCCCTTTGGTCCGCTGTGAAAACTCCATAAATACATAAATAAACAGCACGGGGAGAATCCCGCTTTTCCCTTGGTCCTGTTCGACGCCTACTTAGGGGCAGAGGTATTGCTTCCGTCAGGCACGGCGCCTCGTCACAGGGCCGTTCAGCTCAGCTGCCGTTCTCCCGCAATCAGCTCCAAAATTCGTTCGAGATCATCCGTTGTATAGTAATCGATGACGATTCTGCCGCCTTTTTCATTTTGAATGATTTCCACCTTTGTATTCACCGCTTCCCGCAGCAGGCGCTGAATCTCGCTGAGCTCCGGAGACAGCGCTTTGCTCTGTCTTCGAACCCTGGCTGAGACAGAGGGTTCCGCCTCCTCTTCCGGCGGAGGGCTTTTCTCCGCTTCCAACAGCAGCCTCGTCCATTGCTCGGCGTCCCTGACCGAAGCGTCCTCCTCGACCAAGCGCTTGGCAAGCAATAGCGCATTCTCTTCATTTAAAGCAAGCAGCGGCCGAAGATGGCCGGCTGTCAGCTTTCCATCTACCAGATACTGGAGAACTAAAGCCGGCAAATGCAGCAGGCGTATGGTATTGGCGATATAAGACCTGCTTTTGGCGACTCTTTTTGCGATCTGCTCCTGCGTCAGCCTAAACTCCTCAGATAAGCGCTGATAGGCGCGGGCTTCCTCGACGGGGTCAAGGTCTTGACGCTGAATGTTTTCAATAAGCGAAATCTCCATCATCTCGCTCTCGGTCATCTCCCTGATTAATGCCGGAATACGTTCCAATCCCGCTTCCTTCGCTGCCCTGAGCCTGCGTTCACCGGCCACAAGCTGATACGTATCTCCCATGGAACGCAGCAAAACCGGCTGTATCACGCCATGCTCCCGGATGGACTCTGTCAGCTCCCGGAGTTTTTCTTGATCAAAAGTGCTGCGAGGCTGATAGGGGTTTCCTTCGATCCTCTCCAGCAGCACCTCCTGTTTGCCGGCTTCGGTAAAACTGCTGTCTTCCGCATCCAGGCTGTTGGGAATCAGCGCGCCCAACCCTCTGCCGAGTCCTCCGATTTTTTTCATTTTAGCCACGATCGATTACCTCCAAAGCAACGAGCCGGTATTGTTCCGCCCCTTTCGAACGAGGATCGTATAGATGAATAGGCAAGCCATAGCTGGGCGCTTCGCTGAGCCTGACATTCCTGTAAATCGCCTGTGTGAATACTTTTTCCTTAAAGAAAGCGCGAACTTCTTCCGCTACCTGTGTGGAAAGATTGGTTCTGGGATCTTGCATTGTCAGCAAGGTTCCAAATACGCTTAACTTATGGTTTAGATATTTTTTTACCAACTCTATTGTGTTCATCAATTGCCCCAAGCCTTCAAGAGCATAATACTCGCACTGCACCGGAATAAGCACGCCGTCTGCGGCAGATAGCGCGTTGAGTGTCAACAGGCCCAATGAGGGCGGGCAGTCAATCAACACATAGTCAAATTGATCCTTCACTTTATCCATAGCGCTTTTTAAGAGCTTTTCTCTGTTAACCAGAGGAACCAGCTCCACTTCGGCGCCGGCAAGCTGTATCGTCGCGGGCAATAGTGTCAAGCCTTCCACCGGCGTGGGTTGATAAAGTCTTTCGATGGGATAGTCATTAATCAGCATATCATAGATACACCGCATACCGGATTTCTTTTCCACGCCTAAACCACTGGTTGCGTTTCCCTGCGGGTCAATATCCGCCAGAAGAACCTTCTTTCCCACTTCTGCCAGCGCAGCGGCAAGATTAACGGATGTAGTCGTTTTTGCTACTCCGCCCTTTTGATTGGCGACAGCCAACACCTTTCCCATACGATCCTCCGTGTTTCACGTGAAACAATACTGCGGTCAAACTTTGGATATGGTGACTGTAATCTGAATCGCGTCCTCTGTTTCAGCCTGATCCATGACGACATCAACCCCGGTATCGATGATGGTTGCCACAGCAGCCTTTATCGTATTGACATAAATTCGCATGTCAGAAAAAACTCTGTGAAAGGTTTGTTTCTTCCGTTCTTCCTGTGGTTCTTCATCCTCGTCAGGGCCCTCCCCGGGTAATGCGGTTCGTCCTTCCAGATAGTCGTTAATCATGATTTCCGTATCTTTGACATTGAGTTCGTTTTCATAGACTTCCTTCAGTATTGCCAGTTGCTCTTCGGGTGTTTTCAGTTTAAGCAGCGCCCTGACATGGCGTTCGGTAATCAGCTCCACCATGATCTGCTCTTTGACTGCCGGATCAATTCTGAGTATGCGCAGTTTATTGGCGATCGTTGGCTGGCTCTTTCCGACTTTCTCCGCAATTTCTTCCTGTGTTATCCGGAACTCTTCGATCAGCCGCCGGTACCCTTCCGCTTCTTCGAAATAGCTCAAGTCCGCCCGCTGCAAGTTTTCCACCAGCGCAATTTCTGTCAATTCCTGATCTGTGTATTCGCGTACAATTGCCGGGACCGCTTTATATCCCGCCATCTTTGCCGCCCGCCAGCGCCTTTCTCCCGCGACAATCTCATATCTATCCCCGTCTTGCCGTACAACAATCGGTTGTATAATTCCTTTTTCCGCTATCGACCGGCTCAATTCCTCCATCTGCATCGCTTCAAAGTGTTTGCGGGGTTGGAAGGGATTCGGGTTGATCTGCTCCACATCGATAGGGATGACTTTATCTTGCTGTTCCTCAGATTTTCCTTTGCTAAAGAAATTCGCCACCTGTCTCACTCCTTATCCTTTGGGAAGCTCGCTTATCTGTTTTCTCTTCCTTCCGGTCTTCTCATTTTATCGTAAAGCGTTAAAAGAATCTAGCTCTTTTATTTGGCGCGCTTATAGCGTTATTCAAAAAAGCCGTAAACAGGACATCTTAATGTCCTGTTTACGGCTTCGTCATACGCCATATATTGGTTATCCGCGGACGCGCTCCTATTCCTTCTATCTAAAGCCCGGCCCGGAATTCCGGAATACAAGCGTAAGCTCATTGTCGGTCAATCGACGCATATCGCTCGGTTTTGCCGCCTCCGGATTCGGGAAGGGGTATTTCATCTCATGAAAAGCATCGATAACGCTTATGCCTGAACCGTGCAGCTTGTCCGCGCGCAGGATGCTGTAGACCAATCCCGCGGCATTGGCCTCCGGCGGGATAGGACCGTTAAACCCGGTCGTGCTTGAACGCGGTACGGCGCTCAACTCCCTGCCATCCGGAGAGACCGGNCTCCTGGACGGGTCGAAGCGGCCTACGCCGGCGGGAATCATGCAGAATACCCCGACGCCCGTTTTTTCGTAAGGGCCTATCTCATTGGCAAGGGACATGGTAATCGACGTCGCCGCCGCTTTACCCGCCGTGTACATCGCGCCGCCAATCATCGGCGGAGAATAGTGGAACTGCGTCGTGCTATAAACCACCACACCGTGCTTACGTTCCAGCATAGCCGGCACGAAAGCCTTAATCGTCAGCATCGTTCCGCGCCCGGAGATGGCAAAGGACTGCTCCAGGTCGCTGACAGGCGAAGCAAGTACCGGTCCGTTTAAAGCCAGGTTCATGGCATTGTTGACCAATATGTCCACTTTGCCAAAGACTTCGTTCGCCCTTTTTGCCAGATACAGGACGTCTTCCTCCCTTGTCACATCACATTTGACAAACACGGCTGTCCCGGGCGCATTCTCCTCATTGATTACGCGTTCGATTTCAACGCCCGCCTCCTCGTTCCTGCCCGAGACGACTACTTTTCCGCCTGCCCAGGCTATCGCGCGGACATAGCCTAAGCCGACATTGCTCGTGCTGCCCGTAACAACGGCAACCTCACCTTTGAGCGAATCCTTCTTAATGCAAGTGTTCGACAAATCCATTGGTTCAATGTTCAAAAAAGTATTCGTTTTCTCTGCCATCGCAAGCCCTCCTTTGCTAAAGTAAATGCTCCGCCGAAGAACGGCGTGTCTTCCCCTATGCTCATCTTATCAAAAAAAAGGCAGCCTGCCTATAGGCATAAATAACAGCGCCCTCGCAGCCGGGCATTATCCCCTGCGCCTGTCATACTTGTCTCTGTACATACTCTCATCCGCCTGCTTGACCAGCTCGCGTATGTCGTTGCCCATCTCGACGCGAAGCACGCCGCCAATGGCGACGCTCGGCGAGCCGAAGTCCTTGTGTTGGAAAGACTCGCACTGTGCCTTTATCGCCGCCATCACCGTTTCGAGTTCTTCCTCATTGCTATTTGGTATCATTACCACGAATTCATCTCCGCCGATACGGAAAACCCCTGCTCGATCCGGCGAGCAGGAAGAGATAATTCTTGCTACGACTTTGAGTAATTCGTCGCCGATAATATGTCCGTAGGTATCATTTATCGCCTTTAAGTGATTGATATCCGCCACGATAATGGCCAAAGGCAGCGTCGACGCAGTATCCCATTCGTTAAGCCGCAAAATATAAGCGTTACGGTTGTGTATCCCTGTCAGCGCGTCGTAGAATGCCGAATTCTCCAAAGAGCGCATAAGCTCGTATATTTGTGTGATTTCCTGTATTTGGATAAAGCATCCCTGCACTTCTTCATTTTCGGTAACTTCCTGGCGGGTTATTTGATAATGCCTTTCTTTCTCATCAATCTGAATCGTTAGCACATCTCTGTTATAATCCGACGCCCGGCCTTCTCCGGCTGCCATCCAGGCGTCGAGAAAATCATCAAAGCGAGTCGCTTTCCCCTCCAGCTTCAGTTTTTTTATCAGTTCCTGCGCCTTGATATTGCTGTCGATAATCCTTCCCATGCTATCCAGTACAAATAACATGCTGGTGAGGTTAAAATAAATTCTCTCTCGCGCGGTCATGATAATACTGGCCATATTGGTTGAGAAAAGCGCGAAATAGGATAAATACAAGGTTATCACCGTTGCCACAAGAGTCGGATCGATACTGGTGATAATGAATTTAAAAATAACCAGCACATCGATCACGAAAACGGATATTACGCCGATCGTCGTAATGACTAAGGGAATTCTCAGCCGTTGAGGGATTTCAGAAAAGATTTTTGTGATTCTATAGAAGGACACAACGATTAACACATAATCATAGGCTTCCTGAATATAAAACCAAATCCCATAGTCGAGAAGGATCACTCTTGTCGCCAGGTCGCCGCTGATTTGCATGTTGCTGTTCATCAAAGGGTGATATGCGCTTGTCATGCAGAGCACGGAGGTAATCAGCGGAATGATCGAAAGGCTTCTGAAGGATTTCTTGACGCTTCTTCTCCCTGTCAGGGTTTCCACATGCAGATAGATAAAGACCGGCGCAAAAGACATCCCGACATATTTCAGCATGTAACATATATAAGCTGTCTGCGGATCCGGTACAACAAACAGCAGAGCGTCGAAAAAAGACCATATCCATATCGCCGCACTCAGCAGCTTGAAATAATACAGATTGGGCTCTCTNTTTCCGTATGATAAAAAAAGGATAACNCTGCATAATATGCACAAAATCATAGAAAACGAGAGATACGTCATCGATGCCTCCTCCTATGAAAACCTTTGTTCATGAAAACACTTATTTATTAAAAGGTTTATCATATCAATGCATCACACTTGTAGCCATTCGAAAAATTTTCTTGTTTTTTTAAAAATATTTTTTTGCCCGTATCTATCCCAGCGGCAGCTTCGCCGGAAGGCCCGGCCTGCGCGGATATTTCTCCGGCGTCGGCGCTGTTTTGCGATAAATCAGGATGCTGCGCTGTCCCTGTTCTTCCGGAAGCGCAGCNTTGATCGCGTCGCATAACTCAGCGCCCAGTATCCCTGCCGCTTTTGCTGCGCTCTTCGCTTCCCGGAGCCCTGCAGGCCCCTTATACGCGACGAAATACCCGCCGGTCTTCAGCAAAGGCAAGCAATATTCCAGAAGGACCGGTAATGCCGCCACGGCGCGGGAAAGCACCCAGTCATAGCTTTCCCGGTATCCCGGATCCTGTCCCGCNTCTTCCGCCCGCAGGTGAAACGCGCTGGTATGGGGAAGCGCGAGGGCTTCTATCAACGCTTGCAGAAACGATACCCGCTTCCCTGAAGCTTCCAGGAGGTCCAGCCGCATACGGGACTCTATGACGATTTGAAGCGGGATCCCGGGAAAGCCGGCGCCGCTGCCCACGTCGGCCGCGCGTATACCCGGATCTGGTATCCTCACGCTTACCCCTTGCCCTTGCCTGCTTTCAAGGTCAACACTTTCCTCTTGCCTGCTTTCAGGGACAACACTTTCTTCTTGCCTGCTTTCAAGGTCAACACTTTCCTCTTGCCTGTTTTCAAGGATAAGGCTTTCCTCCGGTTCCTCCCTGTCCGCCGTCCGTATTCTGTCCCGGTACGCTTCGCGAAAACAGGACCGCCAGGCCGGATACCGGCTGAGCAGCAAGGAATCGAGAAAGTGCTTGATTTCAATATCCTCCGGCGCGGTGATCGCGGTAAGGTTAACCTGCTTGTTCCCTGCAAGCAGCAAATCGCGATACTGTTCGAAGGCCTTGATCTGGCGGGGTGTTAAGCCAAGTCCGGGAAGATAGCGAAAGCTCATGTTACCCTTCCTGCCCGCCTTTCGACGGCAGGCCTGACCGTCGCCTTTGCTCCAGATAGAGCAGCAGCACCTGGATATCCGATGGCGAGACGCCGGGAATCCGGCTTGCCTGTCCTATCGAAAGAGGCCGTCGACTATCCAGTTTTTCCTTTGCTTCCGACGACAAGCCTTTGAGGGCGCCATATTCCGCATCCGCGGGCAGGACTTTTTCTTCCATCTGGTTAAACTGCCGGACTTGCGCTTCCTGTTTTTCAATGTAGCCTTGATATCGGACTTGTATGCCGATCTGCTCTTCCACTTCCTCCGGATACGCCGGCATCCCCGGCAAAGCTTTCAGGTCCGCATAGGACATTTCCGGCCGCCGGAGCAACTCCAGCAGCGTGAGGCCGTGTTCCGGCATAGCGTTATTTTTCGCTTTCATCAGGTTGATCAGCACCGGATTTTTCGGGGAAATTACCGTTTCCTCCAGACGTATCTTCCCTTCTTCGATTTGGCTCTTTTTTTCCTCGCAGGCCAGATACCGGCTTTCCTTGATCAGGCCTATTTCGTAACCCAGCGCGGTCAGCCGCAAGTCCGCGTTATCCTGTCTGAGCAGGAGCCTGTATTCCGCCGCCGACGTCAGCATTCTGTACGGTTCGTCGACGCCTTTCATCACCAGATCGTCAATCAATACGCCGATATAGGCTTGCGCCCTGGTCAGGCGAAAAGGCGGCTTCCCCTGAACTTTGCGCGCAGCGTTAATCCCTGCGATCAAACCTTGGGCCGCCGCCTCCTCATAGCCGGAAGTCCCGTTGATCTGACCGGCAAAAAACAGCCCTTCTCTGTCCTTGCACTCCAGACTGTGGGTCAAAATCCGGGAGTCGATGGCGTCGTACTCTATAGCGTAGCCGGAGCGAAGGACTTCCGCGTTTTCCATACCCGAAACAGTCTTTAAAAAGCGCTCCTGTACCTCTTCCGGCAGCGCCGAGGAGAATCCTTGAAAATAGTACTCCTGTGAATCCAGTCCTTCAGGCTCCACAAATAACTGATGTCGCTCTTTGTCGTGAAAGCGCACGATTTTGTTTTCGATAGAAGGACAGTACCGGGGCCCGTTTCCTTCCAATTCTCCCGTATAAAATAAGGACTGATTCAAGTTCTCCCGAATGATTTCGTGTGTCCGCTCATTGGAGTAGGTCAGATAGCAGGGCATATCCGGCAGCACACGCCGGGTTTCCTCCGATTCGACAAAGGAAAAATGGGCAGGCTTCCCGTCTCCCGGCTGTAACGACATTTTGGAGAAGTCTATGCTTCTTTTATGGATGCGCGGGGGTGTGCCGCTCTTGAAGCGCCGCAGCGAGAATCCGTGACATTCCAGAGATTCGGAGAGCCCCCAGGCAGCGGTCTGTCCTACCGGCGCCCCGGATACGATTGATTTGCCCCGGATGATTTTGCTGTTCAGATAGGTTCCCGTACACAGGATCACGGTGCTGCCCCGATAGCGGATGCCCGTCTCCGTTTCCACGCCATACAAGCGCCCCTGTTCGTCCAGAAGAAGCGCCGTAACCATGTTCTGCCGTACAAGCAAGCCCGGCTGTCTATCTAAGACACGGATCATACGACGCTGATACGCATAGCGATCCGATTGGACGCGCAGCGCATACACGGCGGGCCCTTTGCCGGTATTAAGCAGCTTGGCCTGCAGCGCCGTCGCGTCCGCGTTAATCCCCATTTCCCCGCCTAAAGCATCTATTTCCCGGACGATCGTGCCCTTTGCAGGCCCGCCTATAGAGGGGTTGCAAGGCATGAGGGCGATTTGATCCCTGGAAATCGTCAGCAGCAGGGTCCGCAGTCCCAGCCTGGCCGCGGCTAAAGCGGCCTCGCATCCCGCATGNCCTGCGCCGACAACGATACAGTCGTAGCTTTTCTCCTGTCCCGTATCCTCCGNCATTTGATCTCGTCTCTCATTTCCCTAAGCAAAACTTAGAAAATATCGTCTCNACCAGGGCTGCCTGCAGCGATTCGCCGGTAAGCTCCCCCAGACAAGTCCAGGCCTGTTTCAAATCGATGGCGGCGACGTCCTCCGGTATCTCTTTCGTCAGCGCTTCCGCCGCCGCCGCTAAAGCCTGCCTTGCCCTTATAAGCGCGTCCCTTTGGCGCCTGTTCAACAAGAACTCCTCATTAGAGGCTCCTTTATACCGCCGGTCAAAGAACAGGCGGATTCTGTCCGCCAGTATCTCCAGGCTCTCCGGATCCAGCGCACAAAGGCTGCAGCAGTCCCATTCTTTAAATGCGGCAGGCAGTGTGCCGGACTCGTCTTTCCCCGCTTCCGCCGGCGCCAGATCCAATTTGTTCAATATGATAATCGTTTTCTCCTTGTCCAGTTCCGCCAGAAGCCGCGTATCCTCCGTTTGCATCCCTTCCTGTAAATCCACCACGTAAAGGATCAACTCCGCCCGCGCCGCCATCTCCCTTGCTCGGTCCACCCCCGCCTGCTCCGCCTGGCTTCCTGTCTCACGGATGCCGGCTGTGTCTGTCAGAATGACGGGGATTCCCCTGAGCAGGATCTGTTCTTCCAGCACATCTCTTGTTGTCCCGGGTTCTGCCGTAACAATCGCCCTGGGCTCCCGCAGTATGCCGTTGAGAAGGCTGGACTTTCCCACATTCGGCCTTCCATAGAAAACGACCCGTATCCCTTCCCGGTAGATCCTCCCTCTGTCAGAGGAGGCGACGAGCCCGTCGGCTTCTTCGAGCAAACGCCGGACAGTGGTTCTGCGGGCCGCCGCTCCCGCCGGCCCGCTCCACTCATCGTCAGGGAAATCGATTTCCACTTCAATTTCCGCTAACACCATCATGATGCCGTCGCGCAGGCGCCGTATCTCCACGGACAGCCCTCCCGCCAGTTGCCCCGCCGCGATAAAGGCGGCCCTCGGGTTGCTGGCCGACACCAGCTCCATCACGGCTTCCGCCTGGCTCAGATCCATTTTTCCATTTAAAAAAGCCCGTTGAGAAAACTCCCCGGGCTCGGCAGGCCGGATAAGCAGCCCCCGCAGCGAAGTTACTGCCTCCAGGAGGCGGCTCATCACCACCATTCCGCCATGACATTGAAGCTCCGCTACATTCTCGCCGGTGAAACTGTGCGGCGCTTCCATTTTCAGCAGCAGCGCCTGATCCAAAAAGGCATCTTCCAAGTACACGCCGCCAAAAGTGAGACTATATCCGGATAAATCCTCTGTTGTACGGCCGCTTTTGCTGCGAAAAACCCGGTTTGCCGCGTCAAAGGCATGGGGCCCGGATAAGCGCAGCGCGCCCATCGCGCCGGTCCCGGGCGCCGTAATCATTGCCGCAATGGTATCCTCAGAAGGATTACTCGTCCTCGTCGGCTGCTCCATCATCGCTATCATCCCGATACCAACCAGAATTGCTCCTTCGGAAGTCACGGTCCTCGCCGCCTCGACTATACCGGCTTCCGCCATTACTGCGGCTTTCGGTGCCCACCGGATAAATCACAAGCCTGCGATACGGTTCTTCCCCCTCGCTTATACTTTTTACATCGGGATCTTTTTCCAATGTTGTATGAATGACTCTTCTTTCCTGCGGATTCATCGGTTCTAAGACTACACGTCTGCCGCTTTTCTTCGCTTTCGCAGCCAGTCGCGTCGCCAGGCGCACCAGCGTTTCTTCTCTTCGCTTCCGATACTCTTCCGCATCCACGATAATCCTTTTCCTGGGGATACTCCTGTCTTTGCCCGCTACAATATTACATAAATATTGCAGGGCGTCCAGCGTCTCCCCCCGTCTTCCGATAATCGCCCCCATTCTTGGGCCATTCAGCGTATAGAGTATATTTTCTTCCTCTTCTTCTTTTCCGATGCTGGCTTCGATTCCCATCAAAGCGGTGACGCCCGTGAGGAAGCGTATCGTGCTATCCGCCGGACTCTGCCCGGCTTCCGGGCTGTCCTCGAGGTTGTCTTCTTTTTCTATTTCCGCTTCAGTGTTACTCTTTTCCTTTTTCCATACCTTTACTTTCGCGTCTCTTGAACCGATGATTCCCCATAAGCCTTTTGACGGCTCGGTAAGGACCTCTATTTCCGCCTCGTCGCGACTGCACTGTAATTCTTCCAAAGCCAGGCGGATAGCTTCTTCCGTGCTCTTTCCTGTTTTCTCTACTGTATAGGTCATGACAACCCTCCTCTATCTCGGCGCGACAACGCTGAACTGCGGAAAAAGAACCGCAAATAAGTAAATTTTCG
>JGI24702J35022_10002064_pt1 | contig 12386 bp, 12 predicted proteins | sample TergutTh196P4_FD_35022 | JGI IMG/M metagenome (IMG submission 35022)
CCAATTTCACCACTGCCGTCAGTGCAGAGCAGATGCTGCGGGCATACCGGGGCAAGAACGTATTCCGGCGATAATTATTAGTCCGTAGCCAATATTGATGTGCGCGAACGCATCGCTGCGGGCGTTGAATAGGTCGCCACTGTTGAACCTGGGGGTGCGGACAAGATCCTGGACCAAATATATACAGGAGGTAGTCTATGTATTCCCACCAAGAACGGATGAGAGCAGTGCAGCTTTATCTCAAGTATGACAATAGCATTGCCGCAGTGAGACGAGGGCTGGGGTATACGTCGGAATTCAGGCTAGCATTGAAGTAGCCCTTGGTGTCTACTCCCATGTCCTGTCGGGGATACACGAAGAGGCTGCCAAGATTTTTGATGAACTGACTCAACATTTGTCGTCTTGTAAGGTACATTGACAAACCTGGTTATGGTAAAGTAACAGAACATTGAAAAAGACATTAATTAGCTTTAAAATACGGTCGCGCCCCTGTAGCTCAGATGGATAGAGCAGCGGTTTCCTAAACCGCGTGTCGCGCGTTCGAATCGCGCCAGGGGTACCACGATATTCTCTGGCCCATGGCATACGATAGTCTCAAAATCGTGATCATGGTCTGTTAGTAAGCAGGCTGTAATTATTATAGCTGTCTATTGTCTGTGGCAATACAATATTGATCCGCATTGATCCGCCATCCATGTCTAGTGCTTTTTGAAGCCTAGTTTGGCATGCTAGAGTGCGATTTTTGCACAAGACTTACATGGCGGATTAATAATCAGCACGATTTGGCCAAATTTCTTACATGCTATTGACTCACAGAACCTTAGGACGCTGACTATTATCTTGGCAACCTGTTCAATATTCCCGCAGTGGGGCTGCTGGATAATGTCTGTTCTCCATTGACTTGCTGCGATGGTGTTCATAGCTTACCCAGCCTGGAGAGTATGACATACAGCACTGAAGTCCAATAGTTGCGTCCAGAAATAGAGTGCGTGTTTTGCAGGTTTTCTCGGCACTGTGACTCCGACAACAAAAAATCTCCGCGAAGTAGTGCCCGAGAGAGGTTTTGGTTCAAAGCGCTTAAGAGCGCATGGTCACTTCTGCGGCGGAACACATACTCCAATACATTTTTGCGCAACTTTTCATATTCTGGATGAATAAACACCCTTTCTAAGTAGCGGAGGGCGATCAGTGGTATGTTGTCCGCTGAAGTGTTCAGCCCCGTTACAAATTCGCGCTCTTCGCTTGATTCGCCAACATAAAGGTAATATATCTGCTTGGCTTTTTTTGAGAGCCTTAGCATGCGTCCCAATCGCTGGACGCGCTGACGAGCGCTAGATGTGGTAGACACGATGATTCCTGCATCAGTAGACGGGATGTTCAAACCTTCATCCAGTGCTTTACAGCAAACAAGCAGTCTGAGTGCCCCGCGTTTATAGCGCTCTAAAACATCCTGCCTGATGTCATCCGTCATTTTTGAATGATACAACCCAGCCTGCTTTGGGTACTGTTCTGCAAGGGAGTGATATAATGCCTCGGCGGATTTAATTCGTTCGCAAAAGAGGATGATCCTCGATTGTGTTGGCAGGGCATTCACTATCGACAAAGTGCAAGGAAGGCGCTCTGTTGCCATATGGCAGAGCGCCTTTCGTTTAAACATGAGTTGCGTAGCGGCATGTGCGATTGAGGCTGCCTCGCCTTCTTGGCGGCTTAGCTTGCTCAGATATGCAAAGAATTGACTAGGAGCCATCCGCTTAAGCTCCGGATGCATTTTCATTAGCGATGCTAGACAATGAGACAATCTTTCGCTCAGTTCAATGTAATTCACCCGTTCGGTAGCTGTAAGGTCCAGGCTGATACTGTACAGGATAAAACGGTTGATAACACGATCCCTCAAAGCTCTGCCAAAATCATAATGGTGTACTTCTTGTCCAAGCGGAGTAGTTATAGCGATAAAGTTGGCAATTTCAGGCGTTGCCGATAGTCCTAATGTATAATACGGCGCGTTTTGGTCAGCGACTTTATAGAAATCAAAGATGCGATTGTTTTCCATACTTCCATAATGGTGGCACTCATCAGCGATCAATAATACAGCACACCCATTATTTAGATCTGACAAGACATGTTTTGCAAGGCTGTGGCGCGCGGAATTGACGACATAAATCATGTACTTCTTGCCAATATCCTTGTGCTTACCATGGTATACGCCAATATCTGCCCTTGCTGCTCCGAGCTGTTGTTTTATCTCTTCCTTCCATTGGCTCGCCAGAAATGTTTGCGGAACGACAATTTTTATGCGTAATTCATGATCTACGATCTCATGGAGACACTGAATTGCAGCTAAGGCCAACGTTGTCTTGCCGGAGCCTGTAACGGCGTTGACGATGCCCCGGTAATTATTCTTTGCCCACGAGTTTAAGCACTCCGTTTGCCATTCATGCAATTTCAATACCATCCTACTTTCTTGCACCAAGCATGGCTAAGAAGCCATGAGACTTGTTTGGAGTATCGCTGTTAGGTAGTGCAACGAAGCCGCGGGACCGCTATAATAACACTAACCATGTGGCCAATGGTCAAGTGTATGCTGACAATCATTGGCAAATAATTTGTGCCACAATAGAACAAGGATATCCACATTATATAATGGGGGAGGGTCTACAATTGGATTACGAGCAATACTACACGGATGCCCAGATACATGTCAAAGAAGTAAAGGATAAAACAGATGCCCAGTCGAGGGCTGTAAAAAAGATACAAAAATGTCTGGCCGACGGGGATATGGGCACCCTGCCTAAGCTGTTTGCGATTCTGCGCGATGCCTCTCAGGAGCGCGCAGATGCACTAAATCGTCTTGAGACGCTTACGATGGACTTTGATGGGCGAGGTTATATGGCTAATGGTGACTTCGCCTCCCATATGCTAGCGTGCTGTAAACAGCTTGGTGTGGATGTACAGGGTAGTTTCCCGGTGTATGAAATGTTCCCCTGTAAGGTGACGATAAACCCCGAAACACAGGATGTTACGGTGGATCGCAAGCGTCTAGTGTGCTTGCGCCCAACTAAGCTTGTAGGTGATATCAAGGCGGAGCTTGACAAATTGTCCAGGGCCTCATTCAACGCGCCTGCCTTTGCCAAAGAACTTGCCACGGCCTATGATTTGGCGATACTAAAGGCTTCCAGGAAAAAGATTTGTGCTGCAGATGCTCATATTTATGTGCTTGATTTGTACGATTTCTTGACGCCGATGAGGCGTTCAAAGAAAGAATACACCAAGCACAATTTCGCCTATGACCTTGCTAGACTGTATGCCGAAGATGATTTAACCTTGGACGATGGGCGCAAGATGCGTTTTGACACTGTTCGCGACGCCAAGAAAGCCATTCGTATTCTTGATCGGCATGGTTCTGAGCAGTATATTACGACAATAAGATTCTACCAGTAGTTTGGAGGATGTATTGTGGAGCATGAACTTCAAGCGGCGGTTTCGCGCCTAAAAAATGGGGCCGCGCCTGGTCATAGGGGCGTTATCGGAGATATAACGGTGGGAATTAACTTCCTCACTGAGTTCTGGGAGAAGAATTATCTATGCGATTATATCCCCCATGGCGGGAGCCGCATCCAGTTTCTGACGGGACGGCAAGGTAGCGGGAAGACCCACATGATTGAATTCTTCCTAGCTCAGGCCAAAAACTACAAAATTGCCTCCTTTTCGGCCCGGAAAATCTGGGTTCACGATTTCAAAGAGATTTTTTTTGAGGTATTGCGGCAGAGCGATCTTGAGGAATGTTTACGGCGTTGTGCTCAAACCATTGTCAAAGAACTCGGATTCTCGCCAGGCGAGTTTAGCGGTAGCCTCACCGAATATTTGGCATCCAAGGGCTTGAATGATCCCATCACCAAGAGAGAAATACGGTTGCAGTTGAATCAAAAGTTTTTACAGAACCCGCTGATGGACAACAATTTTGCTTGTGCCTGCGCTCTGTTGACGGGGGGCCAGCTCGGACATCCGATATTAGAAGAACCGGCGCGTGAGGCTCTATTGGGCTGGCTTTCTGGACAAAAGGACGTAAAACTCTCGACACTGCGGAGTCTTGGCTTGTCGCCGGTTCGTATCGCAAAACACAACGCCCGGCACATGATGCGCTCCTTGGTCGAGGTAATTAAGATGGCGGGATATAGTGGCCTGATTGTTGCTGTGGATGATCTGGACATATTGGTTTCTCGCGACAGCTTGGAAGAAATCAGATATACGCGCCTGAAACGGGAAGACGCATATGAGAGTTTGCGTGAGCTCATTGATGAGATCGACACGCTACGCAATGTGTTCTTCCTGCTTGCTTTTGATAGAAAGCTAATAGATGACGTGGTCAATGGGATGAAGTCCTACCAGGCGCTTTGGTTCCGTATTCAAAATGAGATCCAGAGCGAGCGGTTGAATCGCTTCTCAAGCATGATCGATCTAGATCGTTTGCCAGTCTATGATGTGCCATCCATTATGGCACTATCTGCACGGGTAGCTAAACTGTTGAACTCTGCAGGGGAATGCCCTGTGCTGCCACTCAGTGAGGATGCGGCAAGAGAATTGCTATCAAAAGCCGCTTTCAGCGAGTTAGCGTTGCCGCGGAGGGTCGTGTTGGCAACAGTTGGGCAATGGGAGGTGGCTTAGAACATGGATTTCGAATCAAGGAAAATCATAGAAGCGCTACGATCAGGGATCCCTTCCAGGGTCATTGGGGGATACTTTGGGAGTGCGCGGACAGAATTGTTAGCTGGATTATCGGAATGGTTGGATTCGAATACAGGAGGCGGCAAGATATTGACGGCGAGCTATGGCGAGGGCAAGACCCATCTGCTCAATACCGTGTTCCGGGTGGCGCAGGGCAAAAATATGGCTGTATCCATGATTTCACTATCGCGTGATATCCCCTTTAGCAATCTAGCCCAGATATATCAGAGAATCTCCCAAAACACTTACTTGCCAAAACGGGAGCAGTCGGGATTTGACTCTTTGCTAGAAAAACTGGAACCTGGGAAGATGGCGGAATTGCAGTTATTTACCGCCAAGGATTTGCAAACTGACAAATTGTATTATTTGCTCAAAGCCTATTGCAATACAGACGACCCCGAGGTCAAATTTTCTTTGCTTGCTGACCTACAGGGAGATTTTATCGGGAATACGCAACTCAAGAAGATTTACAAGGGTATATTTGCAGAAAGAGTCACATTTTCTGCCAACTTTGTAAAAAGTCGCCACACCTGGGACTACGTTCTCTTTTTAGGCCGGCTGTTTGAGTTATCCGGGTTGCACGGTTGGGTGATATTATTTGACGAGGCTGAGCACATCGGGCGACTGGGGCGCAAGGCGCGATTTGGTGCTTATGTCAATATGTCTAAGTTTTTAAACTCGAGCAAACATAACCTCTTTTCGTTGTTCACTATGACCAGTAACTACGCAAAGCAGGTTATTGAAGAGAAGGATGAGAGGGGGCATTTGTCGGAAGCAGAGAGCCCCGATTATGTCTTGATTGAAGATGTACTTACCAGGATTGAAACTGCTCCCGAATTAAAACCCCTTGATCGATTTGAGTTTAGAGAGATCTTGTCAAAAATTATAGAATTCCACGCACTCGCCTATAATTGGAAACCCAACACCAATGCGGAAGAACTGTGCGAAAGAGCTTGGTCGTGCGGGTATTATCTGCGCACCAAAATACGTGCGGCCATTGAGTGCTTGGATCAGCTATTTCAATACGGAGATGTCGGGATTATTGCGGCCGGTGAATTGGAGCAGGAAACCTACCTTGAAGCAATACCACTCCCAGATGAGTTGGAAGCCTAGCGCGGCCAATGATTGAGTAGGGGCGAGTGATGGTTTCCCCAGGAGCCAATTGATTCTTCGTCTTATGTAACTAGCGCTCGAAATGGGACTGGCATCTTGGCCTCGTCTCTCGTGCCAGGATCGCGCTTCATCCATAGGGTCCAAGCATCTCGGTGCTATTAGAGAGACTGGCGAAGAGCTTTATGCGTACTTGGCAATGGAGACGTTTGCCAAAGCGACGATGGCTGGAGAGGTTGCCTGAGAACGCTGTTTTGATGTCACTGGTCGTACTTCGAATGCCGATAGCGACCAGCCCAGAAGCCTCTTTCTCCGCAAGTTCTTGTCGGCTAGTGATTTTTTCCAGCGTTTCCTTCTCCGCACGCAACCTTTCTTTCCGTGATTAAAATTGCCCGATAGCCTGCTTGACTTCCTTGGCAAAATTGAATACGGGGTCAATGCAATCTCGGCCGTGTTCGGCAGCGATTCGAACGAGGGAGCTACCTATGATCACTCCGTCGGCAAAGCTCGCTACGTCACGTGCCTGTTTTGGTGTTGATATCCCAAAACCAACTGCACAGGGTATATTGGTTACCAGCCTTACCTGTTCCACTATGTGGTTGGCGTCATGACTCAAGACACAGCGTTCGCCGGTAACCCCCAATGAGGACACGCAGTAGAGAAAGCCATCTGAGTTCTTGGCGATCTTTGCAATCCTGTCATTTGAGGTAGGGGCGACGAGCGAGATGAGCTCAAGACGTTGTGTGGTGCATGGCCCGAGGAGCTCGCCTCTTTCTTCAAAGGGCAGATCAGGGATGATGAGGCCGTCTAGGCCGCACTCGGCGCAGTGTTCGGTAAATTTCGAGACGCCGTAGGTGTAGATTGGATTAAAATAAGTCATAAACAAGAGCGGCGCTTGGATGTTTGGGCGGACACGTGAGACGGTGTTCAGTAGCTTCTCTATGGTACATCCGGCCTTGAGAGCGCGCTGGTCCGCTGCCTCAATGACGGGGCCCTCCGCGATCGGATCGGAAAAAGGCACCCCTATTTCAATGAGGTCTGCCCCCGCCTCATAAAGCGCGTAAAGCAGTTTTTCCGTTGTATCCAGATCCGGATCGCCGCCTGTGATGAATGGAATAAAGGTTTTCCCTGCAGAAAATGCTTCACGGATCTTATTCACTGGCGGATACCCCCTTGTATCTGGCAACGGCTGCCACGTCCTTATCGCCGCGTCCCGACAAAGTCACCACGATCGTTTGGTCTTGTTTCAGTAACGGTGCGTATTTTGTTGTGTAGGCTACCGCGTGGGCGCTTTCAAGCGCCGGGATAATCCCTTCGGTTTTGGCTAGGTATTCAAAGGCTTCCACTGCTTCTTGATCGGTAATCGGGACATAGCGCGCCCGCCCACGGTCGTAGAGATTGGCATGCTCTGGCCCGATGCCGGGATAGTCTAAGCCTGCGGAGATGGAGTGCACCGGCGCTATTTGCCCGAACGCATCCTGGCAGAAATAGGACTTCATGCCATGAAAAACCCCGACAGCACCGTTTGTTATGGTAGCGGCATTCTCTGGGGAATCAATACCTTTCCCAGCTGCCTCGCAGCCGATAAGCTCCACCTGCTCGTCGCTGATAAATTCATAAAAAGAGCCGATGGCGTTGCTGCCACCACCTACGCAGGCAATGATGGCATCGGGCAACTTGCCATCGATGGCTATCATTTGCTCTCTGATTTCGCGGCCAATCACGGTTTGAAAATTGCGCACCATAGCGGGGAAAGGGTGCGGTCCCATGACCGAACCAAGGCAATAGTGAGTGTCTGCCATGCGGCCTGCCCACTCGCGCAATGTTGCGTTTACGGCATCCTTAAGCGTTGCGGTACCAGTTAAGACACGATTGACCTTGGCTCCCAGAAGTTCCATGCGGTAGACGTTTAATGCCTGGCGTTTCATATCTTCGCTACCCATGAATATCTCGCACTCCATGCTCATCAGCGCGGCGACGGTTGCAGTAGCCACACCGTGTTGCCCAGCCCCAGTTTCCGCAATCAGGCGCCTCTTGCCCATTTTTTTTGCCAGGAGCGCTTGCCCTAAGACATTGTTTATTTTGTGGGAACCAGTGTGGTTTAGATCCTCGCGCTTTAGGTATATTTTTGCCCCGCCCAAGTCAGCAGTCATTTTTTTTGCATGATACAAAAGTGAAGGTCTTCCCGCGTACTGCCCAAGCAGAGTATTCAGTTCATTGACAAAATCCAGATCCCGGGACCAATGCTCATAAGCTTGCTCAAGTTCCAAGACTGCGCTCATGAGGGTTTCCGGGATATACTGTCCTCCATAGATACCGAACCTTCCACTTCCCAAAATCTTGCCTCCTTAGATAGTGTCCAAAAAAAATCCCTGACAAAGATACAGCTTTGTCAGGGACGAATACCATCTTATTCGCGGTGCCACCCTGATTCGCGATTGCTCGCGCCCTTAGCGGGGTACCAACAGCGTACCCCTGACAACTAACGCATGCCTATACGTCGCGGAATACTTGGTGCTAACGCCTTTGACCGCGCCCTCAACGGCCCATTTGACACTCGCATTTCCTGCCTGATTCTCAGCTCCCAGGCTCTCTGTCTGGCGCGTAGCTGCCGTTACTTCCGTCTCAATGGTTTAGCGCAAGATATCGCATCCAAGAGTCCCTGTCAAGTATGGAGCCTTGTTTGGCCAGGCAAGTTTGTGACAGGTACCTCAAGTCGGGCTGGAGGTATTTCTGTCGATGCTTTCTCGTATCCGCGGCATATCTAATCGTGCAAACATCTTGCCGCACTAATGCTTTTCCCTGGAGGGTGCGGTCTTATATGCGAGTAGATAGGTATACCGGCAGACTGAGCTGTTGTATCTCGTCTCGGTTTGCCTCAATATGGTCGATATGGGAATCCTCATCGTTTAGGATTCCCATCAGGAGATCGCGCGTGGCGTGGTCCAGTAACTCCCCGCATAGTGTGATAGCGGCGTTATAGGCGACGATGCAATTGGCCTCCAAAATGTGGTCGTTGGCGAACATTTCGGGCACGTCGCTGCCTATGGTTATTTTGCGGAGCTCGTTCACGATTGGTGCCCCTTCAAGAAATAGGATGCGACCGATGAGTTTTTCGGCGTGCTTCATCTCGGTGATAGCGCGTTGCTCGATCTCCTTGTGGAGCTTCTCATATCCCCAATCGTCGCACATCTCCGAGTGCACCATATACTGGTTGATGGCGGTAAGCTCCTCTGCCAACAGGTCGTTCATGACGCTAATGATCCGGGGATCGCCTTTCATAGTATTCCCTCCTTGATTCTTAGTATGATAATATTAACGCACGTTGCCGTTGGTTTCAATATCCTGTGATGTTTTGCAATTATTATCATGTAACAAAAATCATGCTGTATTGGACGTGCTTATTATATTCTGCCTCATTACTTTTGTCACGGACTGCTTCTTGCAGAAATAGTTCTCCAATATGTTGAGCGAACCCACAATTCTTGACGGGTGCCTCGGGCTCTGTTATATTCTCTATTTTAAAGGAGACATTCCATGACCGAGCCTAAATTCCGCGAGCTGAGACAGGCTTATGGCTTTGATGAGGTTGCCATTGTCCCGGGCGATGTGACTATCAATCCTGATCAGGCCGATGTCAGTTTCAAGATTGGTAACATTGAATTTCCTATTCCTATCGTAGCCTCGGCCATGGATGGGGTGACCGATCCAGCATTTGCTATTGCCATGAGCCAAAAGGGCGGCCTCGCGGTCATGAATTTGGAGGGTGTACAGTGTCGTTATGATCGGCCGGATGAGGTCTTGGCCGAGATTGCCTGTGCGCCGACCGAAGAAGTCACGGCGCTTATGCAAAAGATATATGCTCAGCCCATTCGCGAAGAGCTGGTGGCTGAGCGTATTCGGGCCATTAAAAAAGGCGGAGCCGTTGCTGCGGTGTCCGTCACTCCCGCTAACACCAAGCGCCTTGTGTCAACTATCGTAGGTGCTGGGGCGGATATCTTGGTGGTGGCCTCGACTGTCACCTCTGCTAAGCATGTATCTCGGAGTGCGAAGGGGCTGATCTTTGAAGAATTGGTCGAGCAGGTGCCAATTCCGGTGGTGGTGGGTAACTGCGTCAGCTATTCTGCCTGTCTCGGCCTGATGCGTACGGGTATTGCTGGGGTATTGGTCGGTGTTGGGCCCGGGGCAGCCTGTACATCGCGTGAGGTGCTGGGCATTGGCGTGCCTCAGATTACGGCTACCATGGATTGCGCCTTGGCGCGCAACGATTATTTTAAAGAGTCTGGTCGCTATGTGCCTGTAATTACCGATGGCGGTTTCCGCAAAGGCGGAGATGTCTGCAAGGCCATTGCCGCAGGGGCTGATGCTGTGATGATCGGCTCAATCTTTGCTCAAGCTGAGGAGTCGCCTGGTCACGGCTACCATTGGGGGATGTCTACCCCGCATGCAGCCCTGCCGCGTGGCACTCGTATAAAGGTGGGTACTACTGGCACGCTGGAGCAAATCCTCTTTGGCCCGACGTCCACTACTCATGGCACCCAGAACTTGGTGGGAGCGCTACGTACGGCTATGGGGGTGTGCGGGGCTGCGACCATCTGCGAGATGCATGAGGCAGAAATGGTCATTGCCCCGGCAATTGTGACCGAGGGCAAATATTGGCAGCTTCGGGGAGGCAATTAGGGTTTAGCTTACAAGCATAGTGTCAGACCAGGGGGTATGACTAACCATTGGATTTGGCGTTTGTTTTTTAGCTGGGAGAGGAATTTGCCCTCTCTTTGGTTCTTATATTTGTAATCTGATATACGAGTGAGAGTCACTCTGCATCTTCGCTTTCATCCTCATCGTTTTGGTTTAAGGGTAATACGGGGGATGTTATCGGTACCAAGGGGCGCGCGCGGAGCCACTTCCGCCGAGCGCGGAGACCAAGCCTGTCTATCTCCAGGCGCAGGGCTTTTAAGGAGTTTTCTGCAGTTGCGGTGACCACCACTCCATCCACGCCAGCCTCCCAGAGCGTTTTGAAATGTATCGGCGGTGTGTCTGGGGCTACCGGGACGAGGAGGGGCTTAGTGACAAGATCAGCCAGGCGGCGGCACTGCATGAGCTCCTGCAAGGTGAAAATGTCCTGCGGGGCGCGCTTAAGATAGATCGCTTCCACTGGCAGTTCGCAGATGCCATGTAGCAAGGTGTTGTCGTGGGAGGCATTGAGGGCCAGAACTTTACCCAAACATTCATTTGACATAAGCTCCAACCCTGCTTTGTCTGGCTCAAAGATCACAAAATCTGTCCCAGCGGGTTCTGCCGGATGGGAAGTTGCGCTGTCGATCCAAACACCCCAAGGCACGGTCAAGGCTTTAGTTGCACTCTTAAGTTCCCGAGGTTTGAGACTGGGGCCGAAGATGACTGCCTCGGCTCCCTGTGTCCAGGAGGCAACATTATTAGAGGCTTCGCTTATAGCGGCTATCAACACCATATGGGGCTTGGTGGGTTCCGTGGGGCGGAAGCCTAGGGCAGGCGGGTTAGCATGCAAAGCTTTGCGTAACGCATCACCTAAACGGTTCATATTACCTCCTTGGGGTTTGCGAAATTGCTTTTACTGGCCTAATTTTATCACACACCCGCTTTTCCGGCATGGAGGTTGGGCTCAGTTTCATTGATAGGGTGTGTTATGCTGGCTCCCGTTTTTGACTCAGATCATAGCTTAGAAGGCAGGCTTAGCCCTGCGCGACGGCGCGGTGTTGGCATTTTGTCTGTATGGCAGATTTTGATTTTCTAAGAGGCGAGAGATGCCTGATCTAAACTTCGACGGACTAAGTGTTGACTACGAAATAGTCCGCTGTGCGCGCAAGACATTGGGAGTGGTTATCAGCCCCAACGGAGTGGTGGTGGCCAGGGCCCCCTTTAATGCCAGCCGGGCTGATATTGTTGACTTCGTGGAGCGCTCCAAGCCTTGGATCTTTAAGCACTTGGCACGCTACAGACAGGTCTATCGACCGCGGGATTTTACCAGCGGCGAAGATATACCCTATCTGGGCAAGAAGTACAAACTCAAGGTCATCTCAGACGGTGCAGGGACGCCGCTGGCATTGGTAGGCAGTCGCCTTGAGATCCACGTGGCACACGATTTGGAGGGAGCAGCACGGCGTAAGGCGGTTAAGCAGATCATTGTCTGTTGGTATACAGCTCAAGCGCGGCAAGTGCTAACAACACGACTGTGTAAACTTGCCTGCCGCCTAGGGATATGCCCAACGGCGGTTAAGGTAAAGCATCAGGTGCGCCGCTGGGGGAGTTGCACGGCGAGTGGTGTGATAAATCTGAACTGGCAACTGATAATGGCACCGGCCGAAGTAATTGATTATGTGATTGTTCACGAGTTATGCCATCTAAGGGTACATGGTCACCAGCAAGAGTTTTGGCAGTGCATTGGGCAGTATATGCCGGATTACAAAAAGCGCAGGAAATGGCTTCGAGAAAATGGTCAGGCGCTTAGTTTTTTACTCGAATAAGATTCATCTTGGACTGTGTAAGTATATAACGCTTGACGGATTTTTTTTTTT
>JGI24702J35022_10002065_pt1 | contig 12383 bp, 13 predicted proteins | sample TergutTh196P4_FD_35022 | JGI IMG/M metagenome (IMG submission 35022)
ACGCAGCCTTAGCGGACGGCGCAGAATTGATTCCATACTCCGGCTATCGCAGCATCAACCGCCAAAAGAACAATTTCGACAACAAAATCTCGTCATATGTCAGCAAGGGATATAGCCGGGCTGAGGCTGTCAATCTGGCGGCGATGGCGATCCTTCCCCCCGGATGCAGCGAACACAATTCTGGTTTAGCAATGGACATTACTAGGCCCGGAGTATGGGATGTCCGTGAGGACTTCGATACCACAAAGGAGTTTGCATGGTTACAAGCCCACGCGCATGAATATGGCTTTATTTTGCGTTATCCGAAAGACAAGCGGAATATCACCAATATAATGTACGAACCCTGGCATTGGCGTTACGTCGGCATTGGGCCTGCCACGGCCATGAAAACGAGTGGGCAATGCTTGGATGAATTCTTAGGGTTTGCAAGCTGAACGGTTGTGGCGAGGAAAACACCGTTTATCATATCTCAAGTAAATTTCATGGCTTAGTGCAGAAAACACTTGAAATATGCTTTGTGATTTGGTACAATGAAAATATCAAATGAAACAGGGTACAGGGAAATGCTTGATGCGAAATTTATTCAGCAGTTGAAGCAGTCTAATATCAGCGTTGACGGCGACAAGACCAAAGAACACGTTGAGAAGTTGTGGAAGGCGGCTACCGCCGAACAGAAGGAAGCCATCCTAGAGCAAGCTGGGGTAATCGCCGCCACCATCTACCGCGTGTATAGAACTGGCAGCATATCGGCCAAACTTGCTGTCCCGCTGGCGCAGGTACTGAATGTAGACCCATTCTACCTCATAGGGCAGGAAGATGAACCGGGGGAATTTTCTGATGAAGCGTTGAGGAAGCTGTTGCTGAAACACGGATACAAAAAGATCATAGAGGAAGCAAACCTGAAACGGCCTTACAAGCGGCAACCAACACCGACAGAAGATGCACTAGCGGCTACAGAGGCAATCGTCGAAGTGGAAGATGAGGCCGTAGCACTGCTTACACCACAGTTGCCGCCGAACAGCGATGCGCTGACCGATGACGACTTGAACCTATTGCTCAACGCCTTAACCATCCAAGCCAAAGCGGGCATTGCTACAGCCAAGGAAAAGCTGGCGCAGATCAAATTACTGCTGCTTGCCTGACGAAACCTAATAACACCCTCGCCTGTGCTTCATGCTGGAGCACAGGCGTGTTTATCTTATCTGTAGCCGCTCGTTGCTAAGGCAATTAATTCCAGCCATTGCTCAAACACCATGCACTGCACGAAAAAAACGTGCATTTCGAGCGAAAACGTGCAGAACAAAAATTCACACGTAAATTTCGTGCAACTTTTTCTTGACATCTGCTTAAAGGTGTATTATAATGAAAAAGCCAGAGCAGCGTCTACCGTCAAATAGATACGCTGCCCCAGCTCGGTTCGTGGAGGATGGGCGGAAGCATCTCTTCTGCCCTACGCCTCGCTCACTTATTATAGCATACCCCATAAAAAAATGCAAGCCCAAATTTGTTGACAAATTTCGTAGCTCAAACAGAGCGAAAGGGGGAATGTCATTTGCGTCTTGTCCTCGACCAGCGGGTAACTGAAGCCGGGTATCCCAGTCTTTCAAAGTTTGCCGATGAAAGCGGTATATCACTACGAACCTTGCAGGACATAAAAAGGCGCGGGAACGGCAGCAGGCGAATCATCGGTCAAATTGCCTCCTACCTCAAAATCAGCCCGGACAACCTATACGTGTTCGACGGTACGGATGACACCGCTGCCACCACAGCATCGGAGGACGCAGATATACTGCGGATGGTAACGAACTCCCGCCGTACCGAAGAAGCCGGGGATACGGCCTCGGCAATGATCCTTAGTGAAACAGCTTATCATTTGGAACCATCCTCCGTGAGTGCAGTGTTTCGCCATGCTGAATTTGTCTACAAGAAGGAGGACTACCAACGGGCGCTTGAGTTATTCAGCTACGGACTATTACAGGTTTCAGTGGACGATGAAGAAGCTGTGGAAGCCTCTCTGGAAAATTTTCTGGATTGCTGCAAAAAAACGGGCAACCGCAAAGCGGCAGACGGCTTTCACGAACACTACACAGAACAGTACCAAAACTGGCGGTTCTATGCAAAACTCAGTGATTACTATTTGGAAATCGGTGACACAACCGCGATGAACGAATGCTTAAAAGAAGCAGAATGGGCCAAAAAAGCCTAGGCAGGAAAGGAGAGGTGCTTATTGGACTTGCAGCGGTGAGGTGTCTTTGCGACCCTACACTTCCTTGTGCGGATTGGCGGCAAAGACACCCGAATAAGCGATGCCCCTAATATCAGGCAATTTCCCTCATCTGTGCGAACACGATCATTGGGACGAAGGGGTAAACGCGAAAATTGCCTTCCGACGCTCTGTTCAGCGATGTGACAGAGTACCCGCAAAGTAAAAAGAAGAACTGTGGCCGTCACCTCAACCGCATATGATAGCTCATGTAAATTCATGTGGCTTAATAAAAATACGCGAATTTTGAGGTCTGTGGCTGCGCCATGGGCCTCTTTTTGCGCGCTTGCCGCAAGGATTATTGAGATTATGAAGGAGTTGTATGCAACGATGCCCCCTGTCGAATTTCCGTATGAGGCGATCTGTCCTTGGTGTGAAGAAGGAAAACTGATGATTGAAAGGCTAGCAAAAACAAGAGCCTCATGCAGATGCCCAAGATGCCGCAAGTATTTTGAAGTAGACTTCATGACGATGATCGTGAAGAAGTCAACGGCAGTTTCAAATCAAGGGAACACTAATGGCCGTAAGTACCCTTAAAATTGCATAACAGGATTCTTTCAACGACCTACCGAGTCGCCGGGGTGTTGCGGGCATGATGCCGCAATGAACTAACCACAGACCGGGGTTTACGCTGGAAACAGCGTGACCCCGGTCTTTTTTTATTTGTCCCGAAAGTTACCGATAGGATTTTTTCAATCATGACCATACCTGCCAGGAAAAATGATTCGATATAGAAAAACCAAAAGCAACAGCAGCTTTGTGCTGACGATATGCAACGCTTGCATCCGATCAGGGTGTTTGCACTCTTTTGCTTTTTTGCGTTACCTCCGGCTTCGTGCAGGGCGTAGCCCGCCGCTTTCCATTCAATCTCAAAAAATGATTGAATGGAGAGATATTATGGAGGATCATTCCACCTGCTACTTGTGGGAAAATGGGCAGCGCGTAAAGATAACATATGAGGAACTCCGCACCCGCCGTGACAACGAACCCGCCTTTCGCAGACGGCGCTTCTGGATGTTCGACGGCGTATTGCTGGAAGTCACGGAGGAACAGCACCAGAAGCTACGCAAGGAAGCGAACCATCAATATTACCTGCGCCAGCAGGATCAGGGCATCAACTCATATTCGCTTTCAACCGACAGCGTTACAGAGCAGGATTTGCTTTGGGGCGCTCCGCCCGCCGACTTCGTGGATGAAACGCTGAATACTCTCGCCTTGGAAACGCTTCGTCAAGCCATGTCCGGTCTTCAGGAACATGACGCGGCGCTTATCCGGGGGCTATACATGGAGGGTAAGACAGAACGCGAAATAGCGGCGCTTCTCGGAATTTCCCGTGGCGAGGCCAACAAACGCAAAGGCAGGATTCTAGCGCAGCTGCGCACGATCATGAAAGTCGAATAGCCGTAGCCGGGCCGCTCAACTCTGTTGGGCGGCCCCTTGCGTTGGACACGGTTTAGGCTGCTCAAAAATATTTTTAAGATTTTTGGAAGCAAAGCACTGAAAAAGTCAGCGGATAAGGGTTGAGGGGGTAAATTTTCCGACCTCTCAGCACTTTGAAAACTTCATATCAGAACCATCCAATACGTCCTTTCTGCCGCAGGGACACATAGGAAACCAGGCAAGCCACTAAAGCGGGTGCGCAATGACGAGCCATCATGCGATTTACAATCGCTTGCGGGCCTGAGCGATTACACCATGAGCTTTGACAGCGGGGCAGTTCCCCGCAGGGCGATAACAGGCAGAAAGAATAATGGTACGCATGTCCAGCCACAGGCCGAGCGTTGAAGCGGCGAAGGAAACGCCGTGAGCCGTCGCAGCCGATGGGGGCATCTCGCAGGGATTGGGAGGGAGCCTTCGGTTTACCAGATTCCAGAGTTTCTGGAATTGGGAACACGCAGACCCGTGGAGCCAGCAACTACTGGCCGTTGGATGGTTCTCCTTAAATAAAGGCCGGGCGCGGAGCGGATTTTCAGGCGAATACGTTCAACCTATCGCCCCAATCTTAAAAGCCCATGCGCCCGGCCCATTACATTCAGTCTATGGAAGTGATTTATTCAATGAAATATATACGCCGCGGCGAAATATACAACGCCGCCTTGGGCAATACCGTGGGCAGCGAGCAGGGCGGCTTGCGGCCTGTGCTGATCCTGCAACGAAGCCGCCTTTGCAGAAGCTCCCCCACAGTGATCGTTGCGCCCATCACCAGCCACCTCAAACACCCCTCCATGCGGGCGCACCACGTACTAGATGAAACCTGCCCCCTGCATGAGCGCTCCATGGTACTGACGGAGCAAATTCGCGCCATCGACAAGCGGCGGCTAAGTTCATACATCGGGCGCTTGCAGACAACCGACATGCTGGCGATTGGACGAGCCTTGCGCTATAGTTTGGGGTTGTGCCAATGACCAGAAAAAGAAAGCGGGGCCGCCCAGCGGCTATACGTCCCATAAGAAAACCTGCACCGAAACCTATGCTGCTGTGCTTGTGTTCCCCGTGCGCACAGCAGTTTTACGATTCGCCCGACCACCGCATACGGCGGGCGGACTACGACGAAATCGTCAAATCGAGCTGCGATTACTGCGCCGTGAGGCGTGGGTATACGTTTACTATCACAGATAAGCGAGGTTGATATTCATGTGCTTCAAAGGGAAGAAGAAAGAGCGCGAGTGGGTATACGTGCTTGACGGCTGCCACGTGCGCGTGGTGATTTCGCCAAAGGCACAAAGGCAAGCGCGGCGTTTTGCCCGCAACGATAATATAGGAGGGAAAGGTGCCTTATGGAAAAGCAAACCACTTACACCAGCAAAATCGGTGATACTACCTTTATCGTGAACAGCAGGTTCACGGGCACGAAAACCCTCGCGGACGCGTTCGAGGAAATCATCTTGGCTGCGTTCCGGGAGCGGTGTGGAGCCAGCGAAGCAAGTTACCAGCAGATCAAATCCGGCGTATAGTCAAATACCAATCAAATAGACCCTATGTCGGCCCATACTCTCCCTTTTCTCCCATCTCTCCCTTGGCAAAGGGAGAGATGGGAGAAAAGGGAGAGCAGGATAGATAAGGCCGAAATTACACCAACTCAAATCGCTACGCAGCGTGCAGCGATTTGAAAAAGACTGGCACGAAAACCCTTGCTGTCGCATTCGAGGAAATCATCTTAGCCGCATTTCAGAAGCGGTATGGGCAGTTGAAGGCGTGATCCCGGAGCCATGAAAGTTACCAGCAAGTTAAATCCATAACAAGAATCCTTGATACACAAGGCTTTCGTAAAAATAAGCCTGAAAAATTCGGCCTGAAAGCAAGTTACAGGCAAGTTACCAGCAAGTTAAATCAGGCGGCATATGCCAACCAAATAAGCCTATATCGGCCATATGCCCCACTTTTATCGCCCATATCGCCCGGTTTATCGCCCACTTTTGCGGGCGATAAATTACCCAGCGACACACAAGGCTAAAGTCTGGTCTAAAGCGGTTATTTGTCTGGTCTAAACCAGCAGGAATATGCAACACTTAAGCTCGATATTTTTCAGCAAGTTGATACCGCCTGCCTTTATTCTCGCCACTCGTAACTAGAATCCCTAGCTCTGCCAAACGGGATAGATACCGCTTTACGCTTGTCGGGGATTTCTGCGAAACATCCCTTGCGGTAGCATTGTCTATCCACTCACTTTCTTTGAAATGCTCCATCAACTTTTCAAGGAATTCTCTTTCGACCACTGTCAATATATCGGCCATATCGGCCATTATATCGGCCATATCGGCCACTTTATCGCCCATATCGCCCACTGGAACCGAAACCAGCGGTACAATTGTCTTGAACACATCCCCCTCAATCAACTCCGGCTCCGCGCCGCCTGTGTAGATGCGTGTGTACCTGTACAGGTTGCGCACCCCGGAGCCAAGCTCATCAGCGCGGCCAATGTTGACGAAGAACTTCGCGATAATCGGGTTCTTCGAGCGCGGCGTGAAATTGTCCGGGTCGAGGGGGCCAAGGAACTGCGCACGGCTCCAGTTGTCCGTGACAATACGGTCTTGTTCAATGACGATCCTGGAGCGATAGGAGCTTGTGTACTCACGGTGGGCCAGGCTGTTGGACACGATTTCACGGGCAATGCGTGAGCGGACGCTGACGCTCAACCCATCTATCAGGAAGAAGCGGTCGAGGGTGTGCTTCTCTATGAACTCAAAAATGCGGTCGTAGGCTTCAATCAGGTTCGTTTCAACGATCAGGCGGTCGTCATAGCGGTCGAGGTTTTCCCGGCGCAGCAGGCAGTCGGTTACAGCGCCCGCCGCGCAGGACTGGATCACATCGTCCCGTCCGAATAGCAGGATGCCAGCCAGGTTAAAACCTTTTTCGCCGGTATTCCAATCTTCCTCATAAAGCCCCGCGCTTTTTAGTATATCCATGTCCGACATCTTGCCCCAGGGGTGCTTTTCGTTGCGGCTCAATGCCAGTTGCTTCACAAGAGGCATCAAGTCCAGACGTAGTTCGTTGGGTGTTACGTATTTGAAAACCTTACGCTCAGAGAACATCCCGGTCTTGCGGGCAATCAATTGCGCGGCAAGATCACCCGCATTGGTGATATTCACATCAGCGTCGCCGTTGCGGTCAAACAACCGCCCGGACAGCAATTCTACTTGGGAGGAAACAGGCACGTAAACATAGAGGACTATTTTGCCACCGTATTCAGTCTCGCTTAGGCTGAGAAAGAGTGTAGGCGTAATCGTTTGCGGGTTACTGAGCATGTTGATGAAGTTCTTCTTTATGCCGTCCACCGAGGCCGGGTTCACGCCCAAGACCTCGCCATCGTCCCTCACGCCCAGCAAAAGATGCCCGCCGTAGCGGTTGGAAAAGGCGCAGACGGTTTCAAACACGCTGTTGTTCAAAGCGTTTATGCATTCTTTGAACTCAACGGTGAAGCCTTCGCCTTCCTTCAGCAGCTTTTGCAGGAACTCAACTGTCATTCGCCTTGCCCTCCCGGATTTTTCTATCCTTTATTATAAGCCATAGCCAGCAGAAAAGCAAGAAAAAGAAATTGGGACGCACTGCGTCCTGAATTGAGGCAGCATGACCAACGCAATATGCCAGATAGCGTCTGGCATATCTCAACCAGCAGAAAACAAGAAAAGCCTATTCAGCGTAATAGGGCATGGAAGCGTTCGCTCTGCCAGCAACACCGTCTGCCGAATTGGATTGGGCATTCGTGACGCACTGCGCCACGAATACGGCCAATTAGGCATCCACATGCGAAAACGATACAGACGATTCATACGATAGAAACAGCAACGCCCAGCCAAAATCGGCTGGGCATAGTTATTGGGAATCCAAGAAGGACAAATTCAGTCGATCTTGTTTGCTACGCCATGCTATTTAATCTCAATGCAATCCCCACAGCACAGCGGAACACAAATCCCACAGCCCGTGCATTTGTCGTGGTCAACTTCCATGCGGGAGCCCAGCGGCTCATCGTCGTCCTCGACCCATGAGATGGCCTGCTCCGGGCATTGTTTGATGGGCCGGCAGATGCGGTTATCCGAGTAGCATTTGCGCTTGTCGATGTAGGCTTTCACGCGGACACCCCCTCGCCCTCAAACCGCTCTTTCAGCTTGCGGTAGTAATTCGCCAGGCCCTTGTCGCCGCCGTTGTCGGGGAACAGGCAGAACGGCAGGCTGTCGGTCTCCCGGTGCTTGATCACGCAGGCGCAGAAGTTCCCGTTGTTAACGCAGGTCTTTTTCGGGCAGGCGCAGACTTTTACGTTGGCGCATGGCATAGCGAACACCTCCCTTAACAGCAGCCGCCTGAGCAGCAGCACGGCTTCACCGCCTCGATGATATACGAAGCGACGAAGTCCGCAATGTTGCCGCCCGGCACCCAGGAATTCACGATCTCCTTGCTGTTGTCCTTCGGGGTCATGCGAATGTTTGTAAAGCCCACCTCGCGCAGTATTTCCTCAAGGCGGTCGATATACTCCGCGCCGCCAATGCAGCCCGCGATCAAGGCCAGGTCCTGCATGATGTCCACGGGAAGTTCGACGGTCGCGACCACATCGGAGGTGGAAAGCCGCCCGCCCGGTTTCAGTACCCGAAACGCATCCCGGAACACTTGCTCTTTGTCCAGCGACAGATTGATCACGCAGTTGGAGATAATCGCGTCCACGGAATTGTCAGCGACCGGCAGATGCTCAATTTCGCCCAGCCGGAACTCGACGTTCGTGTAGCCCAGCGCCGTCGCGTTTTTCCTGGCGAGGGAGATCATGTCCGGGGTCATGTCCACGCCGATGACGCGGCCTGTGTCGCCAACCTGCCGCCGGGCGAGGAAGCAATCGAAGCCGCCACCGCTGCCCAGGTCGAGGACGGTTTCGCCCTCTTTCAGAGCGGCGATGGCGATGGGGTTCCCGCAGCCCAGTCCCATGTTGGACGCGAGCGGCACGCTGGCGAGATCGTCTTCGCTGTAGCCCAGCAGGGCGGCGGCATCGCCCGCGCCGCAGTCGCAGCCCCCGCCACAGCAGGAGGCCCCGGCTCCCCGCGCGATGTTGGCGTAGTTTTCCCGGATAAATTCCCTGACATCTTCTTTGCTGTTTGGCATAATCGATCCTCCTTATATATCTAGCAGATACTCTCCCCTGATTCGTGTGGTCGCGCTGCCGCCGAACAATACGCGGCCGGCCTCCAATGCAAGCCGAACGGTATTATAGGCTCTGTCGCTTCCGCCCTGCTCCATTGCGATATTCTCCCCCTTCCAGAGCTTGTTCCGCAAAAGATAGTACCCAAAAGCGCTGTTGCCCGAGCCGGTAGCCGGGTCTTCCAGATAACCAAATTTGGCTGCAAACACCCTGGTGTGCGCAAAATGGCGACTATCCTGCACCGAAGGGCAAAAAATCAGCACGATATCAATGCCATGATCCGCGCAAAATGTTTTGAGCACCTGTTCGTCCGGGGTAACACTGATTTCACATTCCAGCGTTTTGATAGGAACGATCAAGGTGTTCAGCCCGGCGTTGATCAGCGCCGCCGGGAGTTCGGTGCTCAGTGAATTCTGATTGACATTCAGAGCCGCCGCAATTTGCGGCAGGCCCGGCAACGCATTGCCATACACCGGCTCCGGGGCGGCAATAAATACAGCGTCATCGTCTGGAATGCGGTTATACACCGGGAGCTCGGCGTTCTTCGTACGGATCATCAATTCCTTTTCGTTCCGCAAATGGGCCGACTGTTTGATGAGGCTGTACATGCAGGCGATGGTGCCATGCCCACAAAAGTCCACCTCGCACTCGGAGGAAAAATATCGGAGCGAAAACGTTTTCCCGTCCATTTCACGGCAATAAACCACCTCTGAAACAAAGCCCCTGTGTTCTGACGCGATCTCCTGCATCTGCCTGTCGGTTAATTTCTGGTCGCTCCGCAAAAACAGGCAAGCCGCAGGGTTTCCCCTCGAACCTGGGGCCGTAAACGCGTCCGTTTTTTCATAGCGAAATGCAGATGAATTATTTTCCACAGCAACACGCTCCTTCCTTGCAAATGCACTTTTCTTTGCACATAGTAACCGCGCATAGGACGGTTTTGAACTCCCGCACTTTCGCGGCGTTCAGCGAGTAATACGTCCATATACCCTCCTTGCGGCCCACCACCAGGCCGCAGCCGCAGAGGATTTTCATGTGGTGCGATAAAGTCGGCTGCGTGATTTTGAACTTCTCCAAAATCCTGCAAGCGCACAGCTCGCCGCAGGAGAGCATGTCAACGATCATCAGTCGGTTGACATCGGCCAGGGCTTTGAACAGCATGACGTGCTCTGTGTACTTGACGCGCAATTGGATCACCCCTCATAGATATTCTTCTATGAACTATTATATGCGATTGATAGATGTTTGTCAATGAGTATTTGAAAAAAATAATCAGCAGAATTTGGATGCACATTTGACAGCATTCCGCTTTCATTATATAATGAAAGCACTCCAAAGCTGCTGTCTTGAATTTGGAAAGGAGTATTTGATGATATTCAAACAGCAGTTCTACTACGCGGCGGAATATGCCCGCCTCAGCGACGAGGACGAACAAGACGGCGAAAGCTGCTCTATTGATTCCCAGCGGAAAATGATGCAGCAATTCTGCGAGAGCAAGGGTTTTCAGGCAGTGGGCTTCTATGCGGACGATGGATACTCAGGGACGAATTTCGATAGACCGAATTTCCAGCGGATGCTGGAGGACATCAAGCGCGGCAAGGTGAATATGGTCGTTGTAAAAGACCTATCACGGTTTGGCCGCAACTACGTGGACGCGGGCTACTACATTGAGCAGGTTTTCGACCAGTATAACGTGCGGTTCATCGCCATCGACGACGGCGTGGATACCCTACAGGGCGACAACATCGTGATGCCGATCAAAAACATGTTCAACGATTTTTACGCGAAGGACATCAGCAAAAAGACGCGCTCCGCTCTCAACGCCCGCGCCAAAAGCGGCCAGTACCTGTCCTCCCGCCCGGCATACGGTTATATGAAAGACCCCGCCGACCACAATCACCTGCTCATTGATCCCGAATCTGCCGATGTGGTACGCATCATCTTCAGCATGGCCAGCACACACTATGGTTACAACGCCATCGTAAAGCACCTCACCCGCAAGAAGGTACTCACGCCGCAGTCATACTTCGCAACGCAAAACCCGGACTACTTCAAGAAGAACCCCTTCACGCCCCACTGCCAGTGGAACAACAAGTCGGTACAGGTGATACTCCAAAACCCGATTTACCTGGGCAACCTGGTGTACGGCAAGACGCGCTCGAAGAAAATCCGCAGCAAAGACCGTCTGGCCCGCCCGGAGGAAGAATGGATCGTTACCGAGGGAACGCATGAGGCCATCATCTCGCAGGCTCAATGGGATATGGCTCACGAACGGTTGGCCAGCCGCAAACGGGAGGACAAGTGCGGCGAGGTTCATATGTTTTCTGGCTACATATTTTGTAGCGACTGCGGCGCGGCAATGACCTTCAACAACCGGGATTTCGGCAACGGGCGGCGCGGTGAGTTCGTCTGCGGCACCTACAAGCGCAAGGGCAAGGAGCATTGTACCACCCATTATGTGACTTACGACGGCGTTTACTCCATACTGTTGAAAGACATCCGGGCCAAGGCGCGGGCGGCAGAGAAAGATGAAACCCACTTTGTACAACTGCTGGAGCAGGAAAGCCGCAAGCTGGCCACGCTCAAATCCTCCGTTCTGATAAAGGATGAGCAGCAAGCCCGCGCCCGCGTGGAACAGATCGACCAGGTGGTTTCCAAGCTCTACGAGGACAGCGTAACAGGCGCTATCTCACCCGCGCTGTTTCAGAAGATGCTCGCTAAATTCGAGGCGGAGCAGAAAGAACTCAAAGAGAAACTGGAGGCGGTTGACGCGATCCAGCGCCGCCAAAGCGAACTGGAGCATCACGCGCTTGCGTTCACCGCGTTCATCCGGGAGGTCATAAACGTGGAAAAGCTCACACCAATCATTTTAAGCAAGCTGGTGCGGCGCATCACGGTGGGACAGGCTGCGGCAAACCCGGTCACAGGGAACAAAGAGCAAGCAATTCAGGTTGAGTTCGCTGTAGGATAATATGGCAATATATGGATTTGAGAAGTCAGCGGGGGTTGGGTTAAGTCCAACATAAAGCCCCCTCCCGGAATGCGCAAAGCCTTTAATATCGGCGTTTTTTGAACGACGATTTACCCATGTTGACTTAAGGGCACCCAACGGTCGTTGGTTCGAGTCCAACAGGGGGAGCCAAGCGAAAAGCCTTGACACACAAGGCTTTTCGCTTTTTTCACAACCAATAAAACGCCCCTACCCCTGACTTCGAACAAGGCAACGAGGGCCTTCCCGGAGCATTTTTACGCCCAAAAATTAAATATTTACCCTATTGGCCGGATTTTTTTGAATTTCTTTCAAATGAATCCGGCCTTTTTTGCATTTCCGGGCAAATTTCATGCCGCCTCCGTTTCAGCGCGACGAAGGTGGCTGTTTTGTTTAGAAATGGCCCCGCTATATCCTCCTACAATATAATTACGGTTACAGGCACGGCAGCCAGCCGTGTCTGTTTTCGTGTTCACGCCAAAGCTGTTAGAATGGGAGAGCAATTGGCTTAC
>JGI24702J35022_10002066_pt1 | contig 12377 bp, 9 predicted proteins | sample TergutTh196P4_FD_35022 | JGI IMG/M metagenome (IMG submission 35022)
GGTGTTGCCAAGTCTCATTTTTGACGCGGAACGGACCTATGGATCCGGGAACGGGTCTGTAAAGCTGTCCTTCGTATTGGAAAAGGTGTACGCCAGGTTGCCGGACGCTTACAAGATGTTCTTTACGGTTGAGCAGTTGGGCGGCATGGTGGATAAGGCCCTCGCCATCGCGAAGGAGCTCTGGCTTAAAAATCCGGCGCTGATCACTAGGACGGGGTAACGGCGGCGGCTTCCATGCCCCTTATACAGCGCCCAAGAGGAAAAATCAAACCGCAAATTGATTTCCCGTGATCAGTATTGCAAAGCCCTTGCAAATCAAATGAATACGTGTTATACTGCCGATAGAAATACTTGGCTCGTACACTACCAGGGCTTTTACGGCGATAGTTTCCCGCGGGAAACCCGGCTGAAGATGTTCCAGGCGCTGTTCGGCTTCGCGGCCATCCTGGATGTGTTTACGTTCAAGCCGCTGCTTGACTTATGCGCGTTATTTTGAAAATAATCGGAGGTGCGTTTTTATGGAAACCTGGCTGAAAGACCAACTGCGCTATGCCGCGCGGCATCTTGCCGTCTCCCTTATCAAATACCCCTTTATTCCGAAATCCTCCGATGCGGTTACCGAATTCAAGGAAAAAACGGAGGGAACCATACGCGGCGTCTGCCGCCCGAGCGAGGATTACGCCCTGCTAAAGGACGCGGGCTTCGGCTGGGTACGCACGGGCATATCCCTGCCCCCCGAAAGCCCGGAGGAAGCGTGGGCGGATATCGAACGCCTCAAGGCATACCGCGACAACGGCCTGAAGGTGATGGCCATCACCCCCAGCGTGGGCTTTTACATCAGGCGCGGCATCGATCCGCGCACGCCGCAGGGCGAGGAGCGCGTCCGGGAGCTGGCGCGGGAGATGATCACCCGCCTGAGCAGCGTCGTCAGCGGCATACAGATATGCAACGAGGTCGGTATCCCGCGCTTCGGCCATCCGCTGACGATGGACGAAGCCGTGCGGTTTATCGGTGTCCAGGCGCAGGAAATGGCGCCCCTCAAAGGGGACGTCGTCGTCGGCTATAACTCCGTGGGGCCCCAAGTGGACCAGCATTACAAAATGCGGCCCTGGTTCCCCTACATAGATTACGCGGGCTTCGATATGTACGTCGGCTGCTTTTTCCCCCTATTGACCCAGCTCGGGATTTTCGAGCTCCTGGCAAAATACCTCTGGTCGTTTACCCGGAAGCCCGTGATGCTCATGGAATTCGGCTACCTTTCGGNGGGAGANCCGAAAACGAAGGCAGAAAAACGCGCCATACTCAAAAAATANGGGGCCGCAAGCCAAANGGACGCGAAAAAGAATATAGAACNATTCCTCTCGCTTTTTCANAAAACAGGGCGCGATTACGTCGGGCGCTGCGCCTCCGGCGACAAGGGCAAGTTCGTGTTCAGCTGGGATTTCAAGCACCATGTCTATTGCGATATGCCCGGCCTTGTGCGCGTCAGGGGCTGCCCGCATACCGAGGAGGGGCAGGCCGCGTTCTACCGCCGGCTGCTCCCGTGCCTTGAAAGGCTGCCGTTCCTGTGCGGCATGTTCATCTACACCGCCCGCGACGACGAAGCCTGCTGCGTATGCGGGCAGGAGGAATGCCCCACCGAAACCAAGTGGGGGCTATGCGACCGCGACGGCGCGCCGAAAAAGGGCTATCACGCCGTAAAAGCACTCTGGGGCAAAGGATAACACGCGGCTGAAAGGGGGGCAATTTTGACGAAAGAAGAATACAAAAGCGCCGGGGCGGAGGCCCTCGGCGTGTTCGAGCTGAACGCCATGGGGGATGCATTCCGGCTGGCGGTGTTCACGGATTTGCACCACGACATCTTCGACCCGGCGGGCGCGATCCGGGCCAAAAAGGACCTGCGCCGTCACGCGCGAAACCTGCGGCCCGATATGCTCGCCGTGCTGGGCGACACCGCGCTGACCACCTTCAACAAGGGCCGCACAAGGGCCTTCGTCCGGCTGATGGATTCCTTCGGCCTGCCCTGGACGGCGGTGCTGGGCAACCACGAGGGCGAAAGGGCCTTCGAGGTCCCCCGCCGCGACGTGGTGAAGATGTACGGGGCGTCCAAAACATTCCTCGGCAAGGCGGAGATCCCAGGCGTCACAGGCTGCGGCAACCAGGCCGTCGTCGTCGTGCGGGACGGCAGCCCCTGGCAAATCCTGTATTTTCTCGACAGTGGCGGCGGACGGCGCGGCCACGACCATATACGGCAAAGCCAGCTGGACTGGATGGGCGAGGTCCACGGGCTTTACCCCGGGACGCCGGGCACGGTGTTCATGCACGTGCCGCCCTACGCCTACCAGGAGGCGTACGAGGCCCTTTCCCGCGGGGAGGCCGCTCTTTTTGGGGGCGCCCTGCGCGAACGCGTGAAGTCCGGCGGCCGCGCGCAAAGCGCCGCCCTGCTGGCGAAGGCGGGGGAGCTTTCCGTGCGGGCGTTTGTTAGCGGGCACGACCACGCCAATGACTTCGAGATCCTGTGGCGGGGTATGCGCTATATTTACGCCCGCTGCGGCGGATATACCTGGTGCGGCTACGACGAGCGCGCAAAGGACGCCCGGGGATGCTCCGTTTTGGTTTATCGCCCGGACGGCGGTATGGCGCTGGAACGGCATTGATATTTTAGAAAACGATAGATGAGTGGTGTTGGTGTGGCGAAAATGAAAGAGGAAACCAGGGCGCAATTGCGGATGATGGCGCGGCACCCCATTCTTTGGACAAAAGGCACAGGCCTGCCCGAGGAGAAGATCCGGCCGTGGGAGGGGATGCTCCAGTTCTTCGGGGAGGCGCTCAAGGGCTTCATGACCGGGTTTTCAGAGATGAAGGACCGGCTCTACAAAGGCATGGGGGAGGGCATGATCCCGCCGAACTGGATCAGCGTGAGTTCCGTCATCACAACGCTGTGGGACGGCCTGAACGACCCGGTGATCGGCGTGTACATGGACCGCAAGCGGTACGGCGTGAACGTGCACCGCAACGTGATGCGCTTCAACGCGACCTACAGCCCCATCAACATCCTGCTGCAATGCTTCAGCTTCGGCTTCACCCCCTTTCAGCGCATCGTCCTGTGGACGGCGCTGGGGGTCCTCGGAAGCGTGGTGAGCACCGCGAACGCCGTGAGCGAGTCGAAGATTTGGGCGGGCATCACCCCGCACTCCAAGGAGCGCGGCGTGGTGCAGCTGTGGAAGACCCTGGGCAACCAGCTGTCGCAAGGGGCGGGGGCGCTCCCCGTGGCCGTGATGGGCATGACGGAGATGCTGGGCATCACCAACTACCAGATTATGACCGTGGGCGCGCTGATCTTCGCGCTGCCCGCCATCTTCGCCCGGTGGCTGCCCTCCTATGCCAAACAGCGCGTGGATTTCAACTTCACGGAAGACGGGGAGGAGGCGCCGCCGCCGCCCACCCTGCGCGAAAGCCTTGCCGCAGTAAAGCACAACCCCTGGTTCATCATGTCCACGGCGATAAGCTTTATCACGGTGCTGGCGCCCAAGGCGGACCAGCTGTGGCTCTACCGCTTTTTGCTCAAGCCCATGAAAATCGGGAAAAACGAGTACGGCGGCGAGATCATCTTCTCAATCAAGAACAGCCTCTGCGCCATCCCCGGCACCATCCTCCAGCCCTTCGCGCTGCAATTCTTCAAGCGCTTCGGCGGCGAGCTGAACCTCATGCGCGCAAAGGCCGCCGTGGAGCTGGCTACCTGCCTGGCGCGGTATTTCGTGGGATACAATACGGCACCGAAGCTGATGTTCATGTTCTTTATGGAGATCGCGCTGGATATCTTCAAGCGCTGGAACACCATCGCCGACAAGCAGGTGCAGTTTCTGATGCTCGACTACGTGGAGTGGAAAACGGGGCTGCGCACCGAAGGTATGAACACGGCGGTGAGCGGCTTTTTGTCAAAGCTCATCAGCTCGAACGTCGGCACGGTGTTCGGCAACATGGTGACGCAGTGGACCGGCTTCCTGGGCTACGACTTCCCCAGGGCGGAGCAGCCCGAGCGCTTCATCAAATCCATCTGGCCGCTGATGTACGTCAACGGGGCGATCAGCGGCGCGGCGTGGCTCGCCGGGCTGCTGTGGTTCAAGTTCCCCGTGGACCGCGCGAAGATGGAGGCGGATTTGATTGAACGACGGGAGGTTGAGAAGACAAGGCAGGAGGAAGCTGAGGTGTAAGAACCTGTTTAGCATCTTCTAAGCAAGAGTGAAATGAACGCGAATTCGGCCATTTGGAGCGATGTGTGCAACAGCCGCTCACAGTTTTTCCAAAGCCTGCGGCAATGGTCGAGCCAGGCGAAGGAGCGCTCGACGATCCAGCGCTTGGGCATGACCTTGAACGTATCTCCTCTGAAAATCATCATTCTTATCCGATGCGCCCGGCCTTCTCGACGGGGATATTCCCGTAGCCCGGCAGCGTCCAATATTTTAGAGTGCGCGCAATGCCGTATTCCTTGTTGGACTCAATCGTGCTGAAGTGCCGCACGCTCTCTGCGTAGCCCGGCTTGTTCGGCCCAGCGAACACGTTGCCTGTCACGCTGCTCCCGGCGGGGTTGGCGGCGAAAGCGGGGCTTTCGATGTCCGCGAAATCCGTGCTCAGCGCGGCCAGCTTGGGGTAGGCCGCCCGCCAGATGTCCGTCTGCCAGGGGGAATCCAAAAGAAATTGCCATAAGCCGCCGTCCCGCGCCCAGCCGGCGGCCCATCTCGCGTCCAGTTCCAGGGCGCCTTGGCGGGTGCGGTCGTCATAGGAAAGCGGGTTCCCGGCGTTGACTGCCACATTGCCGTGGATCTCCAAATCCCGCCCGCTGACGGCGATGGCGCTGCCCGGCACGTTCACCAGCAGATTGTTCTCCACAGTCACGCCCGCCAGCCCGTCGTCCAGATAAATGCCGCAGGGCCGGAAATGCCCGCTGCCCAGGTTGTAAATCGCGTTATTGCGGATCACCGTGCCCTGGGCGTTGTGCCAGCTGCGCCCGCTGTAGATCGCGCCCGCGTCGTCGGTGAGCAGGCACACGTCGTGTATCAAGTTGTATTCAATCACATGGTTGTTGCCGCCGAAGAACATGGCCGAGTGCGGGCTGTTGTAGCGAATCAGAATTTTTACCGGCGCTCCACATCCGCGCCGCCTGTGCCGCCTGGGTATTCCCCGATGGCGTAATACGAAATCCCGTCCCCGCCGAACACGGCAACGACGCCGCCGAAATCGCCGGTGACCAGGATCTCCGACGCCGCGAGCTTCACGTAACGGCGCAGCACGCCGCCGCTGCCCCCGCCGGGCCCGTTGGTGAGGACGACGGTCTCCGGGCGCAGGGCGGAAACGAAGCTCTTCGTGCTCGAACCCTCGTAGCCGTGGTGCGGGGCCTTGACAAGGTCCACCTTGCCGATTTTCGGGGCGATGCGGTCTTCCACGCCGTCGTCGTTGTTGATATCGCCCCCCAGGAACGCCCGCAGGCCGTTCGCCTCCACCAGCACACCCAGGGAGCAGCTGTTCTCATCGGAGGGCGCCGGATTGTATTCGCCGTTGAATACCGTGACCGCGAAGCCGCCCAGCATAAAGGGCTCCTGCGTGAAGTCCTGGATCAAGGGCACGCCGCGCCGGGCCAGGGCGTCCACCATCTGGTCGTAACCCTGGTCGTTTAAAAAGTGGATACGCTTGAGGTAGGCCCTGCCGACGGTGATATCCGGGTCGAGGATCAGGGTGTCGAACCCGCCGATGTGGTCATAGTGCGCGTGGGTGCCCAGGACGAAATCCAGCTTTCCGCCCGCTACCCGCTTGACATAGTCCAGAACGTAGAGCTCATAGCCCTTGTTCGTAAAGGGGTTATCGCTGTCCTCCGCCGCGTCGATGAGGGCGAACCGCCCGCCGCTTTCCAGGAGGATCGCGTCGCCGCTGCCCGTGCTGAGGAAATGGATCGCCGTTTGCCCGGCATCGGCTTCATAAGGCGCGAGGCCCTCGCGGGTGACCAGGCGCGCGGGATAAGCTTTTATGAAGTTGTAATAGAGCCCCAGCGCGCCGCCGCTGAGCACGGACAACGCCAGCCCGGCGACCAGCACCGCTTTCGCGCCGCGCCCGCCCTGGGCCCGCAGGCATAAAAACAGCAGCGCGGTTATCTGCGCCCCCGCAAGGGGCATGGCCACGGCGCAGGCCAGCTCCGCGCCGGCGGCTTTGTTGATCACGCCGGTAACGCCCAGCAGGGTCACCCCGGTGAACAGCGCCGCGGACAGCGCGGTTTTCCATACCAGGGCTAGGGCCTTGCGTTCCCCGCGCGACCAGAGCGTAAACAGCGTCAGCAGGAGGATCCCCAGGGTCAGCGCGGCGACCGCGAAGGGGAATACCTTCGGCTGCCAATGGATATAGACGCCGCAGAACCATACCAGGGCGGCGGCCAGGCCGGCCCCCAGGATTGGGGCGACGAGATGCTGCGAATCTGTGTGTTTCTTCATGGCGGAAACCTCCTCAATGCGGTTACTACTAATGTACCACGCGGTTTCCCCGCTGTCAATAGCCGCACAGAAGTAAAAAGCAATAGCGGTATCCGGCGCAATGATTTACAATAAAAAAACAGCGCCTCGGCGACGCCGGGGCGTATTCTATATGGAGGAGGTTTCCCGTATGAACATGATTGGTTATGTAAGAGTGAGCGATGTTTCGCAGAACGAAGACAGGCAGATGATCTCGATGGCGGAGCAGGGCGTCCCGGCGAAAAACATTTACGTCGATAAAAAAAGCGGCAAGGATTTTGAGCGTAAGGGGTACCGCGCCATGCTCCGGCGATTGCGTCCCGGAGACTGCGTCGTGCTCTCGAGCTTGGACAGGTTGGGCCGGGATTACGCGGCTATATTGGATCAGTGGCGGCTTATAACAAAGGAAAAGGGCGCGGACATCGTTGTGCTGGACATGGGGCTCCTTGACACCAGGGAGAAGGGCCGCGACCTCACCGGGCGGCTCATCAGCGACATCGTCCTGCAATTATTGTCCTACTGCTGTGAAAAAGAACGCCTTGCCATACGCCAAAGGCAAGAGGAGGGCATTGCCGCCGCAAAGGCGCGGGGTGTTGTGTTTGGGCGGCCAACCAAGGCTGTGCCGGACAATTTCGGCGCCCTGGTACGGCAGTGGGAACGCAAGCAGCTGGCCTTCGACGAGGTGCTTGCGCAGTGCGGAATGGGCCGTTCTACCTTCTATACCCGCCTGCATGAGTACCGGCTGACGGCCGGCAGAAAAAAATAAAGTCCAAAAATGTATAGAATTCTGGAAAGGCCCAGCCCAAAATTAAGGAGGCGTTCGCGCTGTCGAAAACGTGCTGCATTACGGGACACCGGCTGCTCCCCAAGGAGCAACTAGCGCGGATTGAGTTTGAACTGCGGGGAATGATTCATCAGGCCATCGCGGATGGGTGTGACACGTTCATCAGCGGGATGGCTGAGGGAGCGGACCTGATCTTCACCCGCCTCGTTCTTGAGTTCCAGGCTGAACGCTACGTAAAATTGGAAGCTGCGATCCCATACGCCGACCGGGTAAAGTGCGGCGATCCGGAATTTCAATCCCTGCTGGCCAAATGCGATGAGGTTCATATCGTCAGCGAACAGTATTCGCCAGGCTGCTTTTTTGCGAGGAACCGTTATTTGGTGGACCGGGCCAGTGCCGTGATCGCCGTCTATGACGGCAGACGATCCGGAGGGACCTATCAGACGATTTGCTACGCGGAGGAGGCTGGCAAGCCGGTTGCTTATGTCTGTATATATCCATAGGTATTACAGTGTTGGTTGCGCTTGACGGCAAAGAAAAAACGCCAGCCGATGGGCCTCGGCCGACGGCAATGGCATCAATTTGGGTGGTTCAATTTTTCGTAGAAATACACTTCTACGAAAAGGCCCCAAAGGGATTTTCGGCAGAAATCCTCTCCTGTGGGCAAAACCTTCAAGGTGCCGAGGCCCCCATTAATTGATTATATCCAATTTGCGCCAGCATGTCAAGGGATTTCGCGGAAAAATTTTACTGATTTTTAGGGATGAAGCGCAATTCCTGCTGATGGGGCGCTCATGATGTAGAATAGAAGGCCCGGACAGCCTTATCAGAAGGCTGTAGAGGGTCAAAATTGTGGTCGAAGGAGGGGGCAAGAGATGCCCAGGAAAGGTGAAAATATCCGCAAACGGAACGACGGCCGCTGGGAAGGCCGCTACCCCTGCGGGGCGGCCGGCAACGGCCGGACGAAATACGCTTCCGTCTATGCCAAAAGCTACGCGGAGGTGAAGGAGAAGCTGTTCGCCGCGAAGACACAGCCTGAACAGCAGGAGCCTCTTGGTAAGAAACTCTACGGGGACGTGCTGGGGGAATGGCTGGAGATACAGTCGCTTACCGTGAAGGCCTCTACCTATGTGAAGTTCCGCAACCTGATCGACGGGCATATCTCGCCTGGGTTGGGCAAGCTGCCACTGGAGCAGGTAACCACCGCCCGGCTCACGCGCTTCATGCGGGAAAAAGCCGAACGGGGGCGGCTGGACGGGCGCGGCGGGCTGTCCAACAGCACCCTGCAGGCGCTGCTATTGGTTTTGAAGTCCTCCCTGGAATACGCCGCGCGGGAGCGGTATATGCCGCCGATGGCCTTCACTCTGAAATGCCCGGAGGTAAAGCGGGAACCCGCGAAAGCCTTGACCGTCAAGGAGCAGGCCATGCTGGAGCGTTCGCTTCGCAGCGAGCTGGACCCATCCAAGTTAGGTATCCTGCTGTGCCTCTACACGGGCCTGCGCATCGGCGAGGTGTGCGCCCTGCACTGGCGCGACGTCAGCCTCGGCGACGGGTTGATCCACGTGCGCCAGACTGTGCAGCGGCTGCAGGACAGGGCACCGTCGCCTGAGAGGAAAACAGCGATACTCTGCGGATTGCCCAAAAGCGAGTGTTCCATACGCAGCGTCCCTATCCCCCCGTGTCTGACGGAGCAGCTGCGCGCGTTCCGCGGCAAGCCGGACGACTACGTGCTGACCGGCCTGCCGGACAAACTTATGGACCCCCGGACATACCAGTACAGGTTCAAGCGGTACATAGCCGAGGCCGGCGTTTCGGACGTAAATTTCCATGTGCTCCGCCACACGTTCGGCACGCGGTTCATCGAGTTGGGCGGGGACCCGAAGACTTTATCGGAGCTGCTGGGGCACGCTTCGGTGGAGATCACGCTGAATAAATACGTGCACCCGTCCCTGGAAATCAAGCGTCAGCAGATGGCGCGGTTCTCGGCTATGAGGGGTACGGATTCTGGTCATATTGCGTGAACGCTTGTATATCAAGCGTTTCAAGAGCCTTTTCGTAGAAGTGTATTTCTACGAAAGATCGGAACCCTTTTCTCTCTGTTACTACAGTAACCCTGATACCTGCTAATAGGTCAAGTCGGAATTTTTCACTGTTACGATGACGGCACAGCGATCGGTAATAAAATCTTTTTAGAAGATTCTTTCTGCGAAGAATATAACGATGGCCTTAGGGAGGAAAATCAATGAAATACCCGAAAAAACTGGCAAAAAAAGTCGTGTTGTTAGCGATAGCAGTGGCAGTCGTTTGTGTTGCGGTTGTTGGTGCCAATGCAGCGGTTGGAGATGGAGCCAACCGTTTCAACGTGGTGTTTGTAGTTGATTGTAGCGGCTCCATGCGCTACACCGATGCTGTTGGTTTCCGCTATCAAGCAGCCGATCTTTTTTTGGGACTGCTGACCGAGGCCGGTGGCAATCAGGTAGGGAAGGTGTTATTCAACGATACAGTCTTAACGCCAAACGAGACTATGGGTGCAAGCGGCACCATGCGGGATAAGCGAGCGATTTCTGACAGTATCCGCTCAGGTCCGGTGGGTGGCGATACAGATGTTGGTAAAGCATTGAAGGCAGCAACCGAATTACTGGACAAACATCGTGACGAGAATCTTCCATCTGTAATCGTTCTGCTAACCGACGGAAAAACTGAGGGCGTAGATTTAGTTGCTTCCAACACTGCGAAGCAAGCAGCGATACAAGTCTGCCGCAACAATGATTACAAGGTATTTGGTGTTACCCTAAACCAAAATGGCGGTGCTGACCCCGCTGAAGTCCGGGATATTGTAGATGCGACCGGTGGCAAGTTCTTTGAAGTGAGGAGTGCCGAGGATCTACTGAAAACATTTGAGCAGTTCTATACTTTTATTTACAACACAGACTCCATTTCCATTGCGCAAGGTACTGGTACGATTCACGGAAGTTTTATTGTCCCCAAGATCGGTGTAGACGAGGTAAACATAGTCATCTACTCAAACGCCCCTTTGCAGAGCCTGCGTATAAAACAGCCTTCTGGGATTTGGCTATCCCAGAACGAAATTGACGCTTTTCGTATGGACGGCACCAACTTCAGCGTAATAAAAATAACGAATCCTATGCGGGGTGAATGGGAGCTTGAAGCAATTTGCAATCCTGGCGACTATGCGGAAATTGGATTGGTACCAAATCTGAATGTAAAGGTGGTCAGTGTAATTCCTGAACAAGAAAGCAGGAAACTCGGCGAGACTATAAAGATATCTACAAAGATTTACTCCCACGACAAGCCTGTGGAAGATGCAGAGATCTATCAGAGTAATGCATACGGCGGCTACATTAAGCTCATCCCAGCTAATGGAGGAGAAGAAATTCAGATTCCACTCTTGAATGGAGCGAACGCTTTCACGGCAGAACTGCGTTTAGAGCAGTATGGGTCTTTCTATGCGACAGCTGTTGTCGCAGGCGAAGGTTTAGAATACACAGGAAACACTCTGAGCATTAACGTGGGGAATACGCCACCAGAGCCTGTAAACAGGAATGAAACACGTACAATAGCCTTGCCGTTATTCAAATCCAGAACTGACACTCTCGCTCTTGGCGACATTATCGCAGACGCTGAAGACAAGGCAGAAGCATTGACTTTTGAAATTGTCAAGAGTGATTTTACAGAAACTGAAATCACCTATAATGATGCTGACAAAACTCTGAGCGTTACTCCAGCAACTAAGGGCGAATACACCGTCACTATCTGTGCAACAGACACGCAAGGAGCAACATGTGAGCAGACGATCAAGTACACAGTGACATCATTGCTTCTGCTGATTCTGATTATATTAGGTGTTCTCGTATTTCTATTGATTGCAGGTCTAGTTTTTTGGTTGATTTGGAAAGCAACTAGAGATTTTGGCGGCAGTATCACTGTCGAACCATACAGCAATGAAAACAACTACGCTTCAGAAACACAAGCCCCAGGCAAAGGGAAACACCCGCTCTCACGATTCAGCAATTGCCAAGGAGTGGACGCACAGGGTTTCCACGGGGCTAAATTTGTAGCGAAAGGTAATGGTATGGTCATGTTTGAATCGCCGCGAGCTTTCTTCAATAACGGCGATACGAGCAAAAAGGTGTCGAAAGTAAAACTACCTCGGGAAAATGAAATCGAGGTATCTCTCAGTGAAGAAAGTGAAAATGGCTTAAGGATAATGTTTTACTAAAACCAAATAGGGAGGAAACAGTTCATGGCAACATATGATTCCATGCGTGTATCAATCGTAGGCGGGGGTGTAGCGAATGCGAATGCAAAGGCCCCTCGCGATAACTCTGCCCATATCTTCATCGGTCTGGGTGGCACGGGCATGGCTGCACTCAAAACCATGAAACAAATGATCTACGAACGGCTTGAGTCGGACGATCCTGCGGCTGAAGTGCCGAAGTACGACCGTATTGCTTTCTTGGGTGTTGATTCTGACAAGACACAGCTTACGCCACGCAAAGCGTACTATGACCTTGACCCCCAGAGTGAGTTCTGTAACATCGGCGTTAGCAACATCGCTACGGTTCTTGCTGCACCAAGACTGCTGGAACAACGCAGCGATTTGCAATGGTTTAACTTCAGGCGCATATCTGTGGACAATGCCACAGCAGGTGCAGGTGGCGTGCGGCAGATGGGGCGATATTTGCTGTCTGAATCCACAGGCAAACCCAGCAATAACTTTTTCACCAAAGTGAAAGAGACGATCAGGAATGCGGTAACCACATCTAACGTAAGACCGCCCGTCGATCGTGTCTATGTTCATTTGTTTACTGGCATAGGTGGAGGCACCGGTAGCGGCACATTCATTGATGCCTGTTATCTGATCCGCAAGGCATTTGCAGATTTGACTATTACAGACAGGTCAAAGCTTTACGGCTATTTCTATCTGCCTGATGTGAACTTAGATGCCGACGGCATTCGGAACAACCCGTTGATTGAAGCATACATCAAGGACAACGGTTTCGCAGCCCTGATGGAATTTGATTATTTGATGAGTGCCGAGAGCATCGGCGAAGAGTTTCAGCATAAGTATGCTG
>JGI24702J35022_10002067_pt1 | contig 12377 bp, 8 predicted proteins | sample TergutTh196P4_FD_35022 | JGI IMG/M metagenome (IMG submission 35022)
TTCAAAAATGCAGTTTGCCCTGCCGCCATTTGCTTTCTGGGCTCCCGATGAATGGAAAACCAAGGGGCCGGAATACGATGAAATCCGCAATAATCAGCTTGGCTGGGATCTGACGGATTTTGGCAGCGGCGATTATGAAAAATTGGGCTTGTTTCTTTTTACAATCAGGAACGGCAATATACAAAATCCCAATGGAAAGTTATATGCGGAAAAACTCTTAATCGTAAAGCCCGGGCAGCTTACCCCCTATCATTATCACCAGTCAAAGATGGAAGACATTATNAACAGGGGAGGAGGAGGGAATCTTAAAGTACAGGTATACCTCTCTCTTGGGCCTGCGGCGCTTGATGAAAAATCGGATGTGCCAGTTTCTGTAGACGGAAGGAATTATTCCGTTAAAGCCGGCAGCATCATAAGCCTTGGAACAGGTGAAAGTATTACCCTTAAGCAGGGGGTGTTTCATCAGTTNTGGTCGGACGATGCGACCCTGCTTTTGGGCGAAGTTTCCATGGTAAACGATGATCATGCTGATAATATTTTTTTGGAAGAAAGAGGCCGCTTCCCGGACATCGAAGAAGATGAAGAACCCCTTCACCTCCTCGTGGGAGACTATTAAGGATAACAGGGCAGCAATTTATTATTTAGCCGGAATACTCTCTTTTTTTTTTTAGAAAAATTTGCTATCTTCCTCAATAGAGAGATAAACTATGCTGTTTGACGACAAATTTATCACGTATTTGGAGGAATTATCCTGCCTTACCCTTCCGGCTGATGAAAAAACCCATCTTTCGGGACAATTGCAGCAGGTTTTTGATGGCGTGTCCCGGCTGAAAGATTTGAATACTGATGGCGTTTTGGAATGCAGCCGTCCGCTTGCCAACAAAAATTTTTTCAGGGAAGATGAAGTTGAGCCTCCAAAAGCCCGCGAACTCATATTAAGAAATGCGCCTCAAAAGACAGATGAAATGTTCATCGCTCCCAGGACAGTAGAGTAGGGGATGGATGATGAACAACATGAGTGCTCTTGAACTATCCGCTGCGATAAAAGAAAAAAAATTAACTGTTACTGAGGCAGTAGAATCTTACATTGAAACGATAGAAAAAAAAGACGGGGAAATTAACGCCTTTATTAATGTTATAAAAGACAATGCGCTTTTAGAGGCCAGGGAAGTGGAGTTGCGGCTTAAAAACGGGGAAATCCTGTCGCCCCTTGCCGGTGTGCCCATTGCCCTTTCCGACAATATTTCAACAAAAGATATTGAAACCACTTCTGCGTCAAAAATGCTTAAGGGATATATACCTGTTTTTAGCGCCACGGTTGTTGAAAGGCTTAAGCAAGCCGGCCTGATTATTATCGGGAAACTGAACATGAGCGAGTTCGGGATTGAAGGCGCAGGCGGGACCAGTGCCTTTGGGCCGGTACATAATCCCCTGGATACTTCACTCTTTTCTGGCGGTTCTTCACCGGGAAGTGCCGCCGCCGTTGCCGCAGGACAAGCGCCATTGTCCCTTGGAACGGATTCGGGCGGCGGATTGCGCGAGTGCTCTTTTTGCGGAGTTACTGCAATTAAGCCGACCTATGGAGCTGTTTCCCGCCACGGCTTAATAGCCAATGCTTCTTCAATGGAACAAATTGGCCCTGTNGGNAGAAACATAAACGATTTAGCAGCCCTCCTTTCAATTATTTCCGGCANGGACGGAAGGGATGGAACCTGCNTACTTGAAAAGCCTTTTGAGTTTGGCGGGAAAAAAGACGGGCGGCTCGATGGCATTAAAATAGGATTACAACGCAATATGCCCNAAGGCGGCACGGCTGCAATTGGTATTAACGACAATGTAAAGAAAGCAATCACCGATGCAGCCAAGGAATTTGAATCGGCCGGCGCCATTGTGGAACAATTTGATATGCCTCTTTCTGAATTTATTTTTCCTGTATGGAATATTATTGCCTCTGCAGAACTCTCATCCAACCTTGGCCGTTATGACGGGCTTAAGTATGGTTACAGAAGCCCNAACGCCAAAACGCTTTCCGAAACATACAGGCTTTCCCGCGGCGAAGGTTTTGGATTCGAAGTAAAAAAAAGGATCATGTTTGGTTCCATGATGCTCTCATCAAATTATTACAATTCTTGTTTCAGAAAAGCTTTGCAGGCAAGGACCCTTATTAAAAATGAATATGAAAAATTATTTAGCCGTTTTGATGTTCTGCTTTCTCCTGTAATGCCAAATACTTTAGGTGAAAATGGAGATGCTTCAACCAGGCTGGAAACATTGATTACATATAACGCAGCAGCTAATCTTGCCGGGTTCCCCTCAGTTTCGCTTCCATGCGGATTTGACGGGCTGCCCATTGGAATGCAGCTTACAGGGAAGGCTTTTGCCGAAGAAAAATTGATCAGCTCGGCAATGGTTTATCAAAAGATTACAGATCATCATACCCGGTTCCTGGGTGAAAAGGGAGCACCGGCATGAAGTGGGAAACTGTAATTGGGCTTGAAGTTCACGCCGAACTTTCCACAAAGACTAAAATTTTTTGCGGCTGCCCCACTGCTTTTAATGCCTCGCCAAATACCCATGTCTGTCCCGGCTGTGCCGGAATGCCCGGCACATTGCCCGCGTTGAACCGCTCCGTCGTAGAATACGCAATGCGGCTTGGAATAACGCTTAACTGCAATATTGACAAACACTGTGAATTCGACCGCAAGCATTATTTTTATCCCGACCTGCCCGGTTCATATCAGATATCGCAATTTTATCATCCAATTTGCCGTGATGGTTTTCTGGAAATAAATGTTCAGGGAAATAAAAAGGAAATAAGGATAAAACAAATTCACATGGAAGCAGATGCCGGAAAGCTCCTTCATGGCCCGCAGGGTACATTGATGGATTTTAACAGGGCATCCATGCCTCTATTGGAAATTGTTTCACAGCCGGATCTGCGCAGCGCTACGGAAGTTATTGCATATCTTGATAAACTGCGAGAGATTCTCCTTTATCTTGAAGTAAGCGACTGCAAGATGGAAGAAGGCTCCATGCGTGCTGATATAAATTTATCTGTGCGCAGGGAAGGCGAAGAACTTGGCGTGCGGGTTGAAATGAAAAATATCAATTCGTTTAAGGCAATTGAGCGTGCCATTGAATACGAGGCTTTACGCCAGATTGAAACACTGGAAGACGGCGGGCAGCTTTTCCAGGAAACAAGGCGCTGGGACGATGAAAAAGGCCAATCCTTTGGTATGCGCTCCAAGGAGAACGCGCAGGATTACCTTTACTTTCCCGATCCCGATCTTCTGCCGCTTGAAATTGACGATGCCTGGTTTTCGCGTGTCAGGGACAATCTTCCGGAACTGGCGCATCAAAAAAGGGAACGTTATATAAAAGATTACGGGATATCCGAAGACGAGGCTCTGGTTCTAACCATACATAAAAATATTTCCGCTTTGTTTGAAGGTATCGCAGCGGAATGCAAAAACTCAAATGCTGCTGTAAACGGCGCTTCCGCTGCCATCGAAGCCGCCCACCTTCTTTCCGGTGAAGTCTTAAGGCTGATGAACAATACAAACACGCTTCCGGAAGACCTTTCGCTTGATGTTAAAAAACTGGCGTCTCTTATTGGTTTTGTCCTGGATGGAAAGATAAACCGAAGCGCATACAAGAAAACCGTTGAAGCCGTATTTACAAATAATGTAGATCCGGAAAAATATATTATTGATAACGGACTTTTAATGATAAGAGACGATAAAGCCGTTATCGAAGCTGTAGAAAAAGTCCTGGAAGAAGAAAAGGAAGCTGCTGCCGATTACCGGGCCGGAAAGGAAAAGATATTTGGCTTTCTTATGGGGCAGGTTATGAAAAAGCTTGGCGGGAAGGGAAATCCGGAAGCGGCAAAAAAGATTCTTTTGGAAAGGCTAAAGTAAATAAGGAGACTAAAGTGAACAAATATAGAACCCATACATGCGGGGAATTGCGTGAAGGGCATGTAGGGCAAAGCGTCCGGCTTTCCGGCTGGGTAGATACCATCCGCGACCACGGCGGCGTTACATTCCTCGATTTGCGGGATCAATACGGCATTACGCAGATTGTATTACACGAGGAAACAAGCGAAGGCCTATTAAAAAAATTCGGCAAGGAAAGCGTAATTACCGTTTCTGGCCCTGTAAAAAAACGTGATAAAGAAACAGTAAACCCGAAAATAGAAACAGGGTTGGTGGAAGTTCATTCCGAAACTATAGTAATTCAAAGTAAAGCTGTCCGTGCCCTGCCCTTTGAAATCAGCGATTCAAAAAATACCCGCGAAGAAGTCCGCCTAAAGCACCGCTTTCTCGATCTAAGGAATCCCGCTGTTAAAAATAATATTATTCTGCGTTCAAAAGTAATAGGCTTTATCAGGAAAAAGATGGATGAACTTGGCTTTACGGAAATTCAAACGCCCATATTAACTTCGTCCTCTCCGGAAGGAGCGCGGGATTACCTTGTTCCAAGCAGAAAGCACCACGGGAAATTTTACGCCCTCCCGCAGGCGCCGCAGATTTTTAAGCAGCTTTTAATGGTGTCGGGCTTCGACCGCTATTACCAGATCGCCCCCTGTTTCCGTGACGAAGATTCCCGCGCCGACCGCTCGCCCGGAGAGTTTTACCAGCTCGATTTTGAAATGTCTTTTGCGGAGCAGGAAGACGTTTTCTCTGTCGCCGAAGCCGTCATGTACGAAACTTTTAAAAAATTCAGCGATAAACCGGTAAGCCCTGCACCCTTCCGCCGCATACCGTATGCCGAAGCCATGCTGAAATACGGGACAGACAAGCCGGATCTCCGCAACCCGCTTATCATCGAAGACCTCTCCGGTTTTTTCGCCGATGTAGATTTCCAGCCATTTAAAAATATCCCTGTCCGCGGCATAAACGCGCCCGGCGCTGCCAAAGAATCGAAATCATTTTTTGAAAAAATGCTGGTCTTTGCCACGGAAATTGGGATGAAAGGCCTGGGATATATTTCTGTTCTTGAAGACCTTTCTCTTAAGGGCCCCATTGTCAAATTCCTTTCCACAGAAAAGCAGGCCACACTAAAAAATAACCTATCGTTAAAAGAAAACGATACCCTCTTTTTTATTGCCGATGCGCCGGGAAAAGCAGACACCCTTGCAGGCCTTATACGCATGGAACTTGGTCGCAGGCTAAATCTTATAGATAAGGAAAGATACGATTTTTGTTATATTGTTGATTATCCCATGTTTGGCCTTAACGATGAAGGCGCGATTGAATTTACCCATAACCCCTTTTCCATGCCTCAGGGAGGCCTTGAAGCCCTTCTAAACAATAATCCCCTGGACATCCTCGCCTTCCAATACGATATAGTTTGTAACGGCGTAGAACTTTCTTCCGGCGCCGTGCGGAACCATCTGCCGGAAGTAATGATAAAAGCTTTTGAAATTGCAGGTTATTCCCGGGAAGTTGTCGAAAAGAAATTTCCTTCCCTTTACAATGCCTTTCATTATGGGGCGCCGCCCCACGCCGGCATGGCCCCCGGCATCGACAGAATTGTTATGCTCTTAACCGGCGAAGAAAACCTCCGCGAAGTAACCGCCTTCCCCATGAANAGCAACGCCCAGGACCTGCTTATGGAAGCCCCCGGCGAGGTTACCGAGCAGCAGCTCCGCGAGGTTCATATAAGGATTCGCCAGATTAATCCGTGATAGCTTCCGCTCGGCGGGCTGAACCGTTCGATTCCCCATTTGCAATAACGTATGGAGTTTCGCAGAGCGAAACTTCGGAAATTAAAAAAGGGGCATTGCCCCTTTTTTAATTCCATCTCCTGGGGGAATCGCCTTCCAGTCGGTAACGTCCATGTTACCGACTTCCAGGCCGCGGTTCAGCCCTGGCGGCGCACGTCCTGTGCGCCTTACCTCGCTTCCGCTCGGCGGGCTGAACCGTTCGATTCCCCCTAAAGCAAAAAAAAAGAGAAAGAGCCAAAGGCCCTTTCTCTTTTTTCCATCTCCTGGGGGAATCGAACCCCCGTTGCGAGGATGAAAACCTCGTGTCCTAACCCCTAGACGAAGGAGACATGTTTTTCTGACAAGTGAAATGTAGTAAATTCCTTAAAATTTGTCAAGACGTTTGGTCTATTTTTGTCGCAGAGCCAGGAATGATGATTTTTAGGGGATTTTTATCAATAAAAAGATCAGGGAATGGGGATTAGGGATATAGGGAAATTTGTACCTACAAATTGCGATGGTATTTCTACGACGCCATGATAGCTTTTTCTTTAAAAATTACTTCAAAAAGCTTTACGCGAAGGCTCAATACCGCAAAGAGATTTTTATGAAAAGAGTAATAAACATATTATGCGAAAACCGTGATTTTGGGTCTTATAGCAGGAAGTAGAGGGTGCTCATTGACAAAAGAGTTGAATATGGTATTCTGGAATTTGATGGGAGGAAAACAATGGATATTGGCGAGAAGCTAGGAAACAGCATTTCAGAAAATAAAAAAGTAGAAACCGCTGAATGGTTTAAGAAGCTAATACAACCGACCTCATATGTAGGCGAATTGTTTTCCATTAATTATGAAACTGCCAGAATAAGTATCCACGACAAACAACGGCAGGATGTTGGTGGAATACCAAGTTTGTGCTTTCTTATTGCTACAAGGATATCACCTTCTGACCTTTCCAATTTGAACTACAAAGAAGAAGATGTTTCATTTATCTTATTACGGGTTATGGACAGTTCTCCCCTTCCAGAAGATAAAGAGGCGGAAAGAATAAGAGTTGAAACTTCCCAAAGGGTTAGCGGAGAAATTGATGTACATTGGGATAGTGATAAAGCTATGGATGCACGTACTCGAGTTCATTTGGGTTATGCTGGAGTCCAGTGCCGTATAATAGGAACTTTTTTTCTCGAAGACAATCAAGAAAATCCTGAAGCACCACTTGCTCTTAAATTTGGCAGTGATATTTCCAATTATTATCCTAATAGAGGTTTGAAAGTCTATAAACCTAATTCTGAAGCTCTTGAAGAAATCGTTAATTACTGCGATCCAATTAATATTCTGGATCAAGTAGAGAAATATGGTAATACAAACAAAGTAAAACTTGGATGTGTCAGATATGCATCTACTAACAGAAAATATCAGCAAATTGATGATGTGCCGGTATACATTTACCCTTCTGATTTACTTAGCCAGAAATCAGCACTTTTTGGAATGACCAGAACCGGAAAGTCAAATACTACCAAAATCATTGCAAAATCAGTATATGAATTAAGGAAGGAAAGCTCAGAAAATAAATCAATGCGAATAGGGCAGATTATTTTTGATCCAAATGGTGAATATGCAAATGAAAATACACAGGATAAAGATGGCAAGGGAAACCCAAATGCATTAAAAAATATTTGGAGGCTTATCTCTGGTACCGCTAAAGAGAATGAAGTTGTTACATATGGCATTACCACACATCCAAATGATCCCGACAGAATATTAATGTTGTTGAATTTCTATCTAGATGAAAATTTACAAATTGGAAAGGAAATAATAGATTCAATTTTAAGTGATGATACTGCAAAATTTATTAGGAATTTTATCCAAGTGAGGTTTGAAGTACCAAGCCCTGATGATAAAAGTGCGACAATTCGATTTAACAGGCGTGTACTTGTTTATAGAGCTTTGTTATACAAAGCAGGATTTGAGGTACCATCAAAAATAAAACCTATAGCAAAAGGCTTATTTGGAAAAAAAATAATAGAATATTTGGGGAAAGACGTGTCTCCAAATTCTCCGCATTATAATTCAATTGCAAGTAAATTAACTAATGAAGAAACAATCTCGTGGGCAGCAATGGTTCAAATTTGTGAGGGATTAGCCGAATATATAGACGACTCTAAAAGCAATTATTCACAATTTGAAACAGAATACATAAGAACATCATCAACTGGAGATAATTGGGCTGATGATAACCTTTTAAAAATTTTAACAATGTTTAGCTACCCAAATGGTTCACGTCAAATTGGAAAAGCAAAAGATCAACACAGCGCAGATACAACACATGATTACGCAGATGAAATATATGAGCATCTCAAAGCAGGTAAATTGGTTATTGTAGATCAAGCTATAGGAGAACCTGAATTGAACAAATCATCTGCAAAACGAATTATGAATAAAATATTCAAGGGAAACCAGAGGTTCTTTATTGGAGGTTCAGAAACTATTCCTGAAATACTGGTCTATATTGAAGAAGCCCATAATATCCTGCCTTCGGGGAGCGATTTAGACACAGATAATGTATGGGTAAAAACTGCAAAAGAGGGTGCAAAATATAGGATCGGCATGGTATATGCTACACAGGAAGTCAGCAGTATCCAAAAAAACATTTTAAAAAATACTTCAAATTGGTTTATTTCACATTTAAATAATACTGACGAAACGAAAGAACTATGTAAGTACTATGATTTTGCAGATTTTGAACCATCAATACGACGTGCACAGGATAAGGGGTTTTTACGGGTAAAGACTTTAAGTAACCCTTTTGTTATTCCAGTTCAGGTTGATAAATTTGATATATCAATATAGGAAAGAGAAGTTGCATGGGATTTGAAGGTGAATTTGCCAGTTATGAACCTCTGAGAAGAATTCTTGATAGCAAAAAGATCAATGATTTGCAAAGCAGGATGCGAGTCCAATCAACAGAGCCATTTGCCGAATCCATAAAAACATCATTGGTTCATAAAAGCAATCTTCAAGAAAGTAGCGGTATACAGCCAGATTTAGTGTTGGCAATTGATGGAAGTCACCTTGAAGGTCATCCGGAAAAAGGTTTTCCTGGTGCAGAATATGGATATGTAACTATCGCCGCGGTGTTAATAGACCTAAAGCTCATCGGTCAACTGGAAAAAGAAGATATTATTGATCCTAAATTATTCAGGCAGACAGAAACTCCAGCGACACAGGAAAGTTGTTTTCCAGGATGTAATATTATTCTTGATAATGATAAAGATGCAAAAGCTTCTTTGAGAAAATCTCTATTTGAGGACTTTAGCAGTAACAGATCATTTCAGGATGGAGAAACAATATTAGAAACATACGAATACCTTTTAAAGTTAAAAATTGAGCGTTTCCCAGACGCAAGAAGACCAGATAGCCCTATTGAAGATATTGAGAAGGAGATGGTATACGGTTTTGGGGAATATAAATGTCCGGACTCGGGAGAAATGCTTTATTCGACCGATGCTCTTCGTCTGCATGAACTCATGAACCCAAGCGGTACAAACGGTGAACTGTTCGGGCAAATAATGTCAACATTGGAAAAATTGTGGCTAATTAATGTACTGCGCTCCTGCGAAAAAAAAGAACTGTTGTCAACATTGAGAAGAATCGCATTTATTTTAGATGGGCCGCTGGCGGTGTTCAGTACATCATCATGGCTTACAAAGGTAATAGAAACTGAATTGTGGCGTATTAATGAAAAACAAAAAGCTATTAATGGTCAAAACATGATGATTATAGGAATAGAAAAATCAGGAATGTTTTTTAATCATTTTAGAGATATAGATACCTCAAAGGAAGGAAAGCCTGATGTATTTCCAAAACAGACTGCATTACTCCTGACTGACGAGTATATAAAGAAGCATATTATTTTTTCTGAGAGTGTTAAACCTTATGGACAGGATACCTATTTTGGAAGAAAGTTTTTTTATAAAGCCACATCAGGTCAAAGAGTTGTTCCTGTAATAGCATGGTTTGATGAACATCAAAAAAATATCAATACTGCAGAACCGGAACAATTTAATCGTTTGCCTGACGTGATGTGTCTCTTGGACAGAGTTGTATCAAATAGATATCCAAATTCTCTTTCTCCTCTTATTTCAGCTCATGCAGAGGCGTCTATTCCTCTAAATATAGGAACCAAATTATTTGAAAACATTGCAAGAGAAATAAGGGAAAAGTCAGAAAATGGTTGATATAAATATGATAACTAAAACACATCAGAACGCAGAATCCCGGTGGGCCAGATTTGGACCTTATTATGCTATGTTTCCTGTAGAATTTGCATTCGAGGTTGTAAATAATTATTCTCGTGCAGGGGATCATATAGTGGATCCATTTTCGGGTAGGGGTTCCAGTATATTTGCAGGAGGGGTTTTAGGAAGACATAGTTTAGGAATAGAGATTAACCCGGTTGGATGGCTGTATGGAAAAGTCAAGCTGCATCCAGCACCTAAAGAAAAAATCGTTTCCAGGCTTTTTGAAATATATTCCAAGCGTAATTTTTATTCAAGGCGTATAGAAAAAATGCCGGAATTTTACCGTATGTGTTTTTGTGATGAAGTTTTAAAATTTTTATTTGCTGCGCGTACTTTCCTAAATTGGAAGACTAATAATACTGATTCTACATTAATGGCCATTATTCTATCAACATTACAGGGAAAGAGAAATGAGGGATTATCAAATCAAATGCCAATGACAAAATCATTGTCAATTCCTTATTCAATAAAATGGTGGAGAAATAAGGGGATAAGCGAACCCCCTATATTGGATCCATATGATTTTCTTCTAAGAAAAATTAAATGGCGTTATGAAAAAGGCATACCGGAAATTAAAACTGAAAACTCTGTTATATTTGGTGATTGTACAGAAGTATTAAAAAATATGAATAAAAAAACCGATGAAAGTAAACAATATTCCTTATTGTTTACTTCTCCGCCATATTGTTCAATAACTGATTATCATATTGATCAATGGCTTAGATTATGGTTACTGGGAGGTCAAAGTGATGCCAAAACAGTCAATAAAAAGCACAAGGGACGATTCAATAACAAGGTAGAATATTCAGACCTTTTGGAAAGTGTATTTGCCCAATGTTCAAAAATAATGAAAAAAAAGGCTACTGTTTATATTCGAACTGATGCAAGAGAATTTACATTAAACATTACCAACAAAATTGTTGATAAATATTTTTATGATTACAGGAAGGTTATTAAGAATAGACCTGTGGGGAAACGTACCCAAACAGAAATAGTAGGTAATAGATCATCCAAAAAAGGGGAAGTTGATATTATTCTTACAAGATGAATATAAATATTTTAAGAATCATCTCTAATTTCAAACATTCACCTTATACTCTGCATTCCATATTAAAAGAGACCGATAAAAATGGAGATTTCAAGGGGTTTTCCCACTAATAACCCCATTTTTCATCCTCTCTATGTAAGAATTCTCTATTTCATCCACTTTTTGCCTAACTTCTTCACTGAATTCTGCCAAAATATTTATAGGATTATCCGGTAAAACACCTTCTGGCTTGAAAAGCTCGTAAACCTCGATTCCAAATTCTACTGCTAAACGGATCAATGTATTTGCTCGAACAAATTTTTTCCCTGTCTCAATTTCACTGATAGTATTAACTGAAAGGTCCATCTTTTCTGCCAGTTTTTCTTGACTTAAACCACATAAAACCCTGTATTTTTTGATATTTTTACCCAAAATGGTATTTAAATCCTGTACCGTCATATACACCTTAAAATATTAATTTATTATGTTTTAAGTTTGATAATCCGATAACCAATATATAGTTGTATTTTCTACAATTTTAAATTGTATTTAGAATTTTGGTGGTTGTATGTCAGAAAAACAGGAACTTTTCCAATTTGAGCCCATAAAAGGCTACCCCTACCTTCACTGGAAGGGCAAACAGCCTTATACATCAACCCAGTATTTCCCCGCCCAAAGCAGGGAGCGGATTGGCGAAGAGCAGGATGGTTGGATTAACCGGCTCTACTGGGGGGATAACCTGCAGGTAATGAGCCATCTATTGAAAGAGTTTAGAGGAAAAATCGATCTTATCTATATTGACCCGCCCTTTGATTCAAAGGCTGATTATAAAAAGAAAAATGAGATTAGAGGCAAAACAACAGCAAGTGACTTTTCTGCTTTTGAAGATAAGCAGTATGAAGATATTTGGTCGAATGATGAATATTTACAATTCATGTATCAGCGGCTTATTTTGATGCGAGAGTTACTTTCTGAAAAGGGGAGTATATATTTGCATTGCGATTGGCATAAGAGTCATCATTTAAGAATGATAATGGATGAAGTTTTTGGACAAAACAATTTTATAAATGAAATTGTTTGGCAATATAAAACAGGTGGAGCATCAAAAGATTCATGGGCAAAAAAACACGATACATTGTTAATGTTTACAAAGGAATATGGGCAACACATTTTTAACTTACAAAAAGAACGTTCTTACATGATGCATAAATATGGTTTTAAAAAGAGTGATTTTAAAATTGACGAAGATACAGGTTTACAATATTCAATGGTCTTTTGTAGAGATGTATGGGAATTCCCTTCTGTAGGTTCTGCTACAAGTGAACGTCTTGACTACCCCAC
>JGI24702J35022_10002068_pt1 | contig 12377 bp, 11 predicted proteins | sample TergutTh196P4_FD_35022 | JGI IMG/M metagenome (IMG submission 35022)
TGGAAAAAAGAAATACTCGCCGAGTTCGACGGCAGGAATACGGATTGGGGAGTCAATGAATCGCCTTTGATTGTGGGTGATAAACTTTTTATCACTCCCGGAGGCATTGAACATAACATTGTCGCTTTGAACAAAAATACAGGCGATTTGATTTGGTCTTCACCAGGCAAAGGAACGTTATCAGCCTATTGTTCACCTCTATATATCGATGATTTATCCATACCTATCGTAGTGACTGCCACTGCCGAATATATCATCGCAGTAAACGCTGATACAGGTGAACTGTTATGGTCGTTTCCGCAGCAACACGAATATAACATCCACCCCAATACTCCTCTCTACCACAACGGTATGATTTTATCAACTACCGGATACAGAGTAGGAACGGTTAAACTTCGCCTGCAAGACGGCGGTAGAGCCGTTGAACTGGTTTGGAAACATGACGAGATGGATAACCAAATGGGAGGCGTCGTAAAGATTGGTGACTATGTTTATGCTTCGGGACATCAAAACAGATACTGGTTCTGTCTGGACTGGAACACGGGTGAAACCATGTACAAAGTAAGTGATATCGCTCCATGTAATGTGGTGTACGCAGACGGGATGCTTTATTGTTACAGCGAAAGGGGCACAATGAATTTAGTCAAACCCAATCCGGAGAAATTTGAATTAGTAAGCAGTTTTAATATAACATTAGGAACCGAAGCACATTGGGCGCATCCCGTGATATACAAAGGCATACTGTACCTTCGCCATGGCGATGCACTGATGGCGTATAAGGTGAAGTAACTGTTATCCAAAAATTGTTGATTATTCATAGGGTTTTTGTAGTTTTACATGTCATATATATAAAAAAATGAATAAATTATTTTTTTATATGTAGATATGTTATGAAAAAAATTGTTCTCACTGTCTCGTTTATTGTTTCCCTGTTGCAGATAACAATAAATGGATTCTCACAAAATATTGCAGGGTTGCGGCAGGAACGTTATATTAGCGGGCTTATCACTGATGCAGAGGATGGAATTCCCATTCCATCAGTTACGGTTTTCATTGCCAACACAACTGTCGGTACTGCAACAGACCTGAAAGGGTATTACAGACTCAAAATTCCGGGAGAAGGAAGTTACCAATTGACGATTTCACATGTAGGATATCAATCTGTTTTCAAGGATATTGAATCTGGTAATGCATCTGTGCAATTTGATGTAGCCTTGCAGTCAATTGAATTGGACGAATTTACTGTTGCTACACGGGTACGGTTTCGACAAAGCGATATCAGTCTTTTCTGGAAGACAATATTAGGAAAGACTCCATCCCGAAGAACAATCCAGGCTACAAATCCCGAAGTTGTTTATTATTACTACAACCCTGAAACACGGATATTAAAAGTTACCTGCCGTGAACCGCTTCAAATCGTCAATCATGAAACGGGTTATCAGATTCGATATGTACTTGACAATTTCACACACGATTACAACACAAATACAACGAATTGGTATTATCAACATCAATTTACCGAACTTGAACCGGAAAATGACAGACAATTAAATAACTGGGTAAAAAAAAGGCAGGAAGTGTACCAAGTCTCTCTTATTAAATTTATCAAATCGCTGTATAATAATTCATTGAAAGAAGATGGATTCGTACTGGCTACCCTCCGGCAGAATCCTTTAGCGCGTAATCCTTTCCAGATTATCTCATTAACTCCGGATAAAATCATCTCAACAAATCCGATAGACAACAGTAAAATATTGAATTTATCGAATTTGCCGAACGAACAGGTTATGCTTATTTGTTATGGAAAGCCTGTGAACGATTTTGACATAAAAGCGTTACAGGAAGCAATAAACGTAACTGGAAGATGGTCATCGTCCGGTTTATTCAGAAATCTTTTGAGTGGAGGTTCGATTCGTATTTTTCCCGATGGAACTTATACGAACAGGATAAGCATGGCACCCATGGATACGTCGGATCCTATTAACGGACTTTACTTTTTACTCCCCACCGATTATCTTCCCGGAAGTTTAAACGCTACGACGACTATAGAAGATATGGCTGAAAATATAAGCGATTATGATAAAGTAGTCCAACATTTCAACAGGCAACTAAGTATATACCCTCAGGAAAAGATTCATTTGCATACCGACCGTGATGTTTATATATCCGGCGAAAAAATCTGGTTCAAGGCTTATATTGCTGATGCTCAAACACATCAGTATCCGACACCCAGCCGATACATGTATGTGGAACTGATAAGTCCGGTTGATACACTCATGTACAGGGTTATGGTTCGCCAGAGCGATGGCATGTTTTACGGAAATCTATTTCTTACAGAATATGTTCCGACAGGAAATTATACCCTCCGTGCCTATACACGATACATGGAAAATCTGGGAGATGATTATTTCTTCAAGAAAAATATCCGGATAGAGAATCTGGCTGCTGCCATCAATCAACAACGCCCAACCGCAAATAAAGGCATGTTAAAAGATGATTTTGCGATTTCATTTTTTCCCGAAGGAGGGAACTTGCCTGAAGGCGTTTTATGTAAAGTAGCATTTAAGGCACTCAATATTAATGGTTATCCTGAAACTGTTTCGGGCGAATTGATTGATGAAAATGGCGTTCATATTGCTGCTGTGGAGACGTTTTATGCCGGTATGGGTGTTTTTGAACTCATGCCGGAAGCGGGGAAAAGATTTTTTCTGAAATGTAAGAACCAAAAAGGACTTGAAAAGCAGTTCGTACTCCCTCAACCCAGCCCTGTCGCCTATTCGCTGGCAGCAAATAACAGTGATCATATCATGTTGGTTAAAGTAAATCGTGCTGTAAATTCACCTGACATACCCTGTTATCTGCTTGTACACTGCAGGGGAGAGGTACTTTATTTTTCAGAATGGGATAATATGAATGAGGACGTTGTATTTACGGAAGATGAATTTCCTGCCGGCATCATCCAGTTTGTTTTGTTCGACGAACAGATGAATCCATTGAGCGAACGGTTGGTATTCAATAAAAACTATGACGAAGTAAACGTAACATTTCTTACAGACAAGGAAACATACAAAACCCGTGAACACGTCATTTCCTCCCTTTCACTATTTGATTCCAATGGAAATCCTCTGACCGGGCATTTGTCAGTCGCCATTACTGACGACAAGGATATCTCTGTCGATTCCATGAATACCATTCTGTCCACCCTGCTGCTTTCATCCGAATTGAAAGGATATATCGATCACCCGGCCTGGTATTTACAGGACAATAGCGCATCTGCTATCGCCCTGGATTATCTGATGTTGACACACGGATGGAGAAGATATGATGTTCCGGCAATTGTCAAAGGAAATCCGAAACATCCTCAAATTTCTTTTCAAGTGAGCCAGCAAATATCCGGAAAGATAAAAAACCTGATATTGTCCAGGTCTGTACCCGATAGCGAAATAGTAATTATGGCAAGTGACGGGGCTGTGGGATTAACATCTACCGACGAAAACGGACTTTTTGTGTATCAGGATTTTGAATATCCCGACAGCACTACCTTTATTATTCAGGCACTAAGCAGGAGAGGAAGCAACAGAGTTGAACTTGTTATGAACATGGAATCATTTCCGAAACTAATCCATGCTACACAAAGTCCCTTTGTAGAAATTCCGGAAATCAGGGAGGAAACGAAAAACGAATCCGAACCCAATGCATTTATCATGAAAGCCGAACAGCGCTCAAGATATGACGAAGATATGTGGATGATTTATTTAGACGAAGTGGAAATAACGGCGCGAAGGATAGACCGGCGAGATGCAGCCCGTCTTCAGTATTGGGCAAATTCGAGTTCAAGTGCGACTATAAAAAGAGCTGAAATGGAGAAATCAAATTTGCCTTATGTATCAGACTACCTTAGATTAACATCAGGTGTAACGGTTTATCCGGATGGAAAAGTCTATATCAGAAGTATGGGTCCATCAGGCAGAGCAGGAAATGGTCTTCCACTTGTGTTAATAGACGGAATTGAGCATGAGTGGCCGGATACTACGTCGACCATGACCAGCAGATTTCAATCCCCGCTTGACCGTATTCCAGTCAGTGAAATTGAAAGTATTGATGTTTTCAAGGGGACAGATGCAGTCGTATTTGGTGTGCGCGGAGCAAACGGAGTCATTAGCATTACAACCCGAAGAGGAGAAAATTCTCCTTTTGTGGAAAAACCCAATCTTATCCAATACGCTCCGTTAGGTTATCAGAAGCCTGTAGAATTTTACGCACCCCAATATGAAACAGTAGAGGCAAAACATCTGATCATTCCGGATTTCCGGACTACTATCTTCTGGAAACCGGACATCGTTATTTCTGAAGATACTGAGAAAACTATTTTTGATTTTTACACTTCCGATTTTCCGACGACCTATTCCGTTGTTATCGAAGGCTTAACTACCGATGGCAAAATCATCCGGCAGGTAGAAAAAATAACGATCACATCCTATTAAAGAACCATGATTGTATCTATGTCCCAATCACCGAATCGTTATAGGTTGCATGTGTTAATTGAAATTACGACCCTATAAGAAATCATACTCCGGAACTTCCTTCAGATACGAACAGGTTGAGGTCTCATAGTCAATCTGGCAGCAATAATGTTCCAATCCATTGGTGACTATCAGGATGCCAACCCGAAGACAGATGTTATAACGTGTGATTTGCTCGAAAACATCCTGAGTAATCGGTACGGAAGAGGCTTTGTATTCGACAATAACGATTGGTTCGAGGAATTGATTGTATACGACTGTGTCGCATCGACGCGACATTCCATTCAGCGATACGGTTACTTCGTTTGCAATCCGTTCTTTTGGATATTTTTTCTCAGTAATCAGGTAATTCACAAAATGTTGACGTACCCATTCTTCCGGAGTCAATACCACATTTTTTCTTCGGACAGGATCATAAATAAATTGTTTTTCCTTCGTTTGTGATATTTTGGGGGTATAATTTGGCAGATTTAACGATTGCATTGATTATATTTGTTGTTGAATTAGTCACCAAAGATAAAAAGAATATGAAAACGAAACAAGAAATTGTTGAAAACTGGTTGCCCCGCTATACGGAACGACAGTTATCCGATTTCACCGAATACATTCTGCTGACCAATTTCACTAAATATGTAGAGTTGTTCGCCACACATTTCAGTGTTCCGATCATGGGATTACAAAGTTCGATGCCCAATGCTTCCAACGAAAAAATAACCATCATTAATTTTGGAATGGGAAGCGCCAATGCAGCAACCATCATGGATTTGCTGTCAGCTATTTCACCTAAATCGGTATTGTTTCTGGGCAAATGCGGGGGGCTGAAAAGAGCCAATGTGCTGGGAGACTATCTATTGCCCATAGCCGCCATACGGGGCGAAGGGACATCCAACGATTACCTGCCGCCCGAAGTGCCTTCATTGCCTGCTTTTTCGATGCTTCGCGCCATTTCATCGGCAATCCGCGATTGTGGCAAAGATTACTGGACAGGAACAGTCTATACCACCAATCGCAGAGTCTGGGAATATGACCAAACGTTTAAAAATTATCTGAAAACAACCCATGCCACAGGAGTAGATATGGAAACAGCTACCTTGTTTACGGCCGGTTTTGCCAATAAAATTCCAACAGGCGCCTTACTGATGATTTCNGACAAACCGATGGTAGAGGAAGGCATCAAAACGGAAGAGAGCGACCGCATGGTGACACAGAATTTCGCAACAGAACATGTCGAATTGGGTATTGGAGCTCTTATGCAAATCATTGAGAAAAAACAAACTGTACGTCATATCCGGTTTAGCTGGTAAAACACAAACAAATGGCAAAGTTAGAATATACATACGAAGAAATATGCCGCGATATCAAAGCCCGCAAGTTTTATCCTGTCTATTTTTTGATGGGTGAAGAGCCGTATTTTATTGACCGGATAACCGATTTGCTCCTGAAGGCAGTTCTGAAAGAAGACGAACTTGATTTTAACCGGATTATTCTTTATGGTGCAGATACGGAAGTAACTGATGTGCTGAATGCAGTGAGAAGATATCCCATGATGTCAGACTACCAGTTAGTCGTTGTGCGCGAAGCACAGTTGATTGACAAACTTGAATTGCTTACAAACTATATTAACAACCCGTTGTATTCAACCATTTTAGTGATTAACTACAAATATAAAACAGTAGACCGCCGGAAAACTCTTGCGCTCGCAATCGAAAAAAACGGCATTCTGTTTGAATCAAAAAAAATCCCTGACAACAGGATGGTGGACTATATTGCCCGGACTATGCGACAACGTTCGATTGAAACCGACTTAAAAGCGGCTCAGATGCTGGCCGATTTTTTGGGAAATGATTTGGACGTATTGAACAAAGAATTGGATAAATTGCTTATTTTGCTGGCTGACAAGCCTGTCAAAAGGATTACACCTGAATTAATCGAACGAAACGTGGGTATCAGCAAAGATTTCAATAACTTTGAATTTCAAAGCGCTATCGTGAATAAACAAATACAGAAAGCAAACCGGATTGCTCAATATTTTGAACAGAATCCAAAGAATCATCGGATTCAGGCTACCTTGACAGTGTTATTCAATTACTTTTCAAATGTACTGATTTGCCACTATTCGCCGGACAAGTCAGAGACAGGCATTATGAAGACATTGGGATTGCGTTATCCAAGCCATGCAAAAGATTACCAAACCGGTATGCAAAACTTTAAAGCCACGAAAGCGTTTACTGTCATCCACGAGATACGATTAGCTGACGCTCGCTCGAAAGGAGTCGATGCGACGTCTTCAATGACCGATGGAGATATTCTGAAAGAATTATTGTATAAGATTTTACACTAAATTATAATCTCTAAATAATCAAACGATGAGTTACAAAACATCACGACGCAACTTTATTACAAAATTGACATTGACGGCGGCAGGTGTAAGTCTTGGCGCCAATGTATTTCCTGTACCACACATTTTCCCTGGCAGCATAGTAGGCGCCAATGATAAAATCCGCATAGGCTTTATTGGTGTCGGCAACCGTGGGTCACAGTTACTGGGGCTGTTTATGACCAATCCTGATTGTGAAGTAGCCGCCCTCTGTGATATCTACGAACCGTATTTGTCACGTAACAGGAACGCCGTTGATTCCCGGTATCTGAATGATCTGGACGGACAAATACCCAAGATGGGAGAGCGGTTTCCTCAACAACCAGCACTGTACAAAGACTGGCAGAAGCTGATTGATGATAAAAGTATCGATGCTGTTGTGATTGCAACTCCCGATCATTGGCATGCATTACAGACTATCGGCGCACTGCAAGCCGGAAAAGATATCTACGTGGAAAAGCCTCTTACCATCACCCTTCGTGAAGGTCGTAAAATGGTGGAAGCACAAGCCGCAAGCAAGCAGGTAGTGGCTGTCGGGCTTAACAGGCGGGGAAATCCGGTGTATCAAAAGCTGGCTAAAGAAATCGCTGAAGGGAAAATAGGGAAGGTGACCGTTGCACGCGCCTTCCGGGTCAATGGTATGTTCCCCGACGGTATCGGAAGAATGAATCCCGAAGCGCCTCCAGCCAATTTCGACTGGGATACATGGCTTGGTCCGCGTGCTTACCGGCCATATCAATATAACATAGCACCTTACAAGTTTCGTTGGTGGAGCGATTATTCGTCTCAGATGGGCAACTGGGGTGTACATTACATGGATGTGATTCGTTGGATGATGGGTGAAAAAGCACCTGTTGCCATCAGTGCTCATGGTGGCAAATATGCTTTGAGGCATGATGGCGATATTCCGGATACGATGCAGGTGACCTTCGAATTTGCTTCGGAAGCACTCATTACCTTTTCGATATTCGAATCGAGCAGTAGTAGTATATCACTACGGGGAGAGGTCGAACTGCGTGGTACCAAAGGCACCCTGTTTGCCGACGAAAACGGCTACCAGATAGTCCCCAACCGGCCTGGACAGTTTCAGAAATGGACTGAAATGATGCAAGCCGAAGATATTAAACTGCCCGACGAGACGTTGAGCGACGGATCCAGCGGGCGGGGAACAGGAGCTTTAATACGCAACTTCCTCGACTGCGTGAAATCACGGCAAACACCTATATGTCCGCTCGAAGAAGGACACCGCTCAACCAGCTTCGCTCATCTGGCAAACATTGCATTAGTTACCAAAGAACGATTGCAATGGGACCCGGAGCAAGAACGATTCACAAACAGCGCAAAAGCCAATGACCTTCTACACTACGACTATCGCAATCAATGGAAAATGTATGGATTATAAAACGATCACGAAAAACAATACAAAGAAATAATGCGATACGCTACCGGCCAACACAAACAGATGCCAGATAAAGTGCATGAAACGCGGTTTTTTCAGGTAAAAAAACACGATACCTACTGTATAGGACAAACCGCCGCCTACCAGCAAAGTCCAGGCGACACGAGATAAAGGTGGAAGGAAAGAAAAAGTCGCTACTACCGACCAGCCCATCATCAAATACAGTACGATGGAAAGTGTCTGAAAACGCTTGATACTAATACTGTTCAGTACTAATCCGAACACAGTCAACAAGATATTCCAGCCAAACAGAAGCCAGCCCATCATTCCACTCATCAGAGAAAGTGTCAACGGAGCATAACACCCTAAAATCAAGATAAAAATGGCACAATGATCAAATATCCGAAAAAGACGCTTGGCTTGATAGGAAGTGAGTGAATGATAGAGGGTGGAAGTAAGATAGAGGAATATCAGGCTGCCTCCGTAGATAAAACAGCTGACAATACCCATGATCCTGCCTTGTTGTATGGCTGAGATAATTAACACGATGGTTCCGGTGATCGCTAACAACACACCGACACCATGTGAAATGGCATTTGCTACTTCTTCATCGATGCTCTGGTTGTTAATATTCTGAATTTCAATATTTTTTATTTTTGATACGCTATGTTTATCTTTCTGTACAGGCATGTTACAATTTATTTTTGTTGCAAATATAAAGAAATGTTGTATTTTTACGAATCAATTTCCATAAAATGACGTACGAAAAACTAATTGAAATGTGTTTTACATTTGTACCGAATTTTGCCATAACTTGGGCGGAAGAGGTCATTTCGACAAAATCTTTGCAAACATTCTGGGAACTAATCGAGGAAAGCGATACCCTCAACCTGTCTAAAGAAGATTTAGAAAAATTTAAATTTCGTTCGTCCTATATACTCGAAACCGCTTATTGCAAAGATCCGAACTTATTTTTTCCTTATTTACACCAGTTTTTTGAATTATTTCCTAAGGTTACAAACGGCAGTATGCGCCGACATTTCGCTAAAATATGTTTCCTTGCAATCAAAGCGGGGAACCGTCCGCAAAACATAGAAACCATTGCTACAACTTGTGCTGATTGGATTATCGACCCACAAATACGAGTTGCCGTCAAAGTCTGGGCGCTGGATATCCTTACCGAACTTGCCAAAACCGAAAAATGGATAATGGAACTTCTTCCCGAAGTGATAGCATCACAGACAAAAAATCCTTCGGCTGGAATGAGTGTACGACTTCGCAGAATTAAATCAACGATGACAATGAAAGGAAAAATTAACTTCATTGTTGCTGAAAACAACCTTCCGTGAATAAATATACAAATATTCAATCATTGTTATTGTTTACAAAAGTATTCAAACACATTATTTTGTATACAGACAAATACATCAAAACAATTGTATACGATAAAAACGTAATGTCATGTAAACATTTGTACTGTATACAGACCTAAACAAAATACCGGTTTCCAATACTTTCAAAACCAAAGTAATATACTTAATATCAATCACATAAATACTTTTTATTTAAGTATTACATCGAGCTAAAACCTTCATTTAGGACTATTATTTGTATATCATACGGTAAATTAACCGTATTTTACCTGCCAACAATACTATTTATATGCTTAAAACTCATATATATTAGCTGCGAAAATTAAAAGATTTACTTTAATGGTAGGGGAGGGGGGTAACTGCTGCATTTTAAAGGCAAGAATACATTTGTTTATTTATTGTTTATAAAAGTATACCTCACGAATTTACAAAAATATTTTGTTATTTCACAAATGTTGTATATCTTTGTGGACTAAAAATGTATATAAACGTATAAACAACAGAATAACAATGCGGATTAAATATTCAATACTATGAAAGAGAGAATATTACAAATTATGAAGCGGGAAGGATTGACTCCATCTAAGTTTGCAGAAGAAATTGGGATTGACCGTGGTCGCATGTCGCATATCACGAAAGGCAGAAACAATCCGAGTATAGATATTTACGAAAAGATTCTGGATCGATTTACATATATCAATCCAGATTGGCTGTTATCCGGTAGAGGTAATATGAAACGGGAAACAAAACAAACAACAGGTCACCTAATATCGCCAGATTTGTTTTCAAGTCCTTCACCTATTCTGCCAGAAAAAAAAATTATCCCGGAATATCGCAAGGAAATCAAGGATAAAAAGGTAGCCATTCCTCCTAAAAAAGAAGAAAATGAGACTGTTATATTCACCGAAGCGCCTGTAAAAAAAGTGGTGCAAATAATTATTTATTATTCCGATACTACCTACGAGACTTTTAATCCTGAAAAATAGCCCCTTTCAATCTCTATCAATATGGGATATATCCGTAGGTATTTCGATTGAAAATTCAACCAATCCGGCTACTATTCCGTCTTTATACCATGGGGTTTGATGTATAAATTTTCTGATACCNTTTCTTTGAANGGTATAGATGTTTGAGACATCCTTCTTTTTGAATGCATCAATTTTATCCATCGAAACTTGCTTGTGGCAACTGGCTAACTGATCACCTACCTTAGCATTTGGATAGGCACGTTTGGCTTTTTCATTCATATACATAATGGTATCATCCATATCTGACACTGTGATAGCCAAATGCAATTCATCTGCCCATAAAGCAGCATCAGGCGTAGATTTTTTATTATTTCTATTTTCGTTCATTACATCTTTTGGTATAAATATCCATTTTATCGGATGATGATTAAAAACTTTCAAAAATACTTCTTTTTGGTAAAAAAATTGGTAAATTCAAAAAAAAAATCTTATATTTCGCCCAAAATAAAGAAGGGGTACTTTCAAGGACATGGCACAAAATAAGATTTTTGGCAAATGTTACGCTTTGTATTCGCTGAGCTGGGGTTACTCTAATAAACCTAATGAGATCCATCAGGAAAGATATGAATGAATAAACATAAAATAGGATGAACGAAAAGACATTTTTTCTTTATGATTTGCACTTGTTTACGTCTGCATATCAAAGTGCACAAGACATGGTTAATAAAGCCGAGACAAGTGGCTTTGTAAGTTTTGGAATACTTCAAAACGTGTCGCCAAGGGGAATTGAAACCAATGAGGACCTGCAGAAATTTATCGACGAAGTGAAAAACTACCCTTGCTATATGGGATTAAAGCCGGCAGCCCCCGGATGGAGTAAGAATTTCTCAAAGGAGTTGATAGATCAGGTAGACTACATCCTTATGGATCCNCAAAATATGCCCAANGGCAATAAATATGGAGACCAGATGGAGCTGAAAGACTTCAATTGCTATATAGACGATCCCGAAGACTTCATGAAACGCAACATGGAATGGTATCTGAAAATACTGAATCATGAAGATGATCCACTCGACATTTTCGGTTGGCCATTGTTTTTACCACTAAGTATTCAGCGAGAGTATTATATTTTATGGACTCAGGAACGTATGGAACAGATTATTGAGGCTGCCCGCAAGAATCGCATTGCATTGGAAATTAACGACCTGGCTCATACGCCACATGCTGAGTTTATTCTGATGGCCAAGAAAGCCGGCGTGAAGTTCACCTTTGGATCGGACACCAACGATTACCGATCTTTCCGTTTAGATTACTGTAAAGAAGTTGCAACGTTGTGCAATCTTACTGAAGACGATTTCTTCATTCCAGTGCGTAAACCCAGAAAATAAGTCACACAGCCAAATACAGATATGATGAAAAGAAAAGAATTCTTAAAAAGCGCCGGTATAATGCTGGCAAGCGGAATGACTATGAACTTCAGCCATATAGAAGAGACAAAGGCTGCCAAGCAACCAACTGCAGAACAAAAGCCTTTCCCTATTTACGATTTACATGTTCACCGTTCTCAAGTGCAAACAGCCCAGCAGATGTTGGAAAAAGCAGAGAAGAATGGCATACAGATGTTTGGGATTATACTAAATCCGGGAAGAAANGATGATAGNCTGCTGAGATTTATCGATGACGTAAAAGACTTACCTTGTTATATGGGTCTGCAACCCATGGAGATTGGCTGGAGTG
>JGI24702J35022_10002069_pt1 | contig 12374 bp, 7 predicted proteins | sample TergutTh196P4_FD_35022 | JGI IMG/M metagenome (IMG submission 35022)
CATGTTGACCATCTTATTCCCTTTCACGCGTCCTAATTGAATCATCAAAGTGGTGGATATCATATTGAGAATCATCTTTTGCCCTGTGCCCGATTTCATCCGCGAACTGCCGGTTACATATTCGGGGCCTACGACTATTTCAATCGGGATATCAACCTCGGCCGAAACGGGAGAATCGGGATTACTGGCTATCGAAGCCGTCAAAAGCCCCTCTTTCCGCGCCGACCGTAATGCGCCCACCACATAAGGCGTTGTGCCCGAAGCAGCAATCCCTACAACAGTATCCAGTTCATTAATATGATAAGCCAACAAGTCGTTCCATCCCTGTCCGGTATCGTCTTCTGCATTTTCGACAGGCGAACGAAGCGCCCGATCTCCTCCGGCAATGATACCGATAATACAATTCGGCGGCAAACCGAATGTAGGCGGTATTTCGGAGGCATCGAGCACGCCTAACCGTCCGCTTGTCCCGGCGCCGATATAAAACAACCGCCCACCCTTTCGCATACGGGGAATCAACCGGTTCACTAATTTTTCAATCTGAGGAATAACTTTCTGCACTGCCAAAGCGATTTTGTGATCTTCCGTATTGATTTCTTCTAATAATGTACGAACCGTTTTATGCTCCAGATCGTCGTAAAGAGACGATGATTCCGTTATTTTGATAAAATGACCCATCGGCACAACAATTAAGAAGAATGAAAAGCGACTAATCCCTGTAAAGGCGACTTTGACACCATGCCCATCCGTATTCCGGTTTCGGAGGCAACCTCAACCAATATATCCTTATAATAATATGCGATGGAACCGGTGAAATGAACCGGCCAGGCATGGTAATCATATTTCATCACATTACGCACAATAAACGACTTGAAACTGTTGAATACCAACTTATAAATCAATGGTTCACGGATATTCTCCGCCAGAAAAGGAGACAAACCCGCTAAAAAACGATTCGGGAAAGGCTTTCGATAGACGCGGTCAATAATGATCGCCGGCGTCAGGTCATACTGTTTCAAAAACTTGTTTTTCAATTCCTCCGGCATCATCCCTTTGAGCAGATCGCCCACCAATAATTTCCCCAGAACGGCGCCTCCTCCTTCGTCTCCTAAAATATAACCAAGCGGCGAAACATTGTGCGCGATGTGTTGTCCGTCGTAAAAACATGAATTAGAGCCTGTTCCAAGAATACAGGCAATACCGGGGTTTCGGCCGCAAACGCCTCGCGCCGCAGCCAATAAATCGGTATACACCTCGACAACAGGTACATCCATGACATTTCCAATCGCCTCTTTTACGACCTCCACTTTCTCAAACGCACAACCGGCGCCATAAAAATAAATAACTTCGATGTCTGTTGTTTTTACCTCCAACTGAGGAAATAATTCGTGCGTCAGCCGGTCGCCGATCTCTTCTTTCGACTGAAAATAGGGATTGATACCCGACGTCNGGATGGTCTGAAGCGAATGACCGGCGTNGGCAACACACCAACTTGTTTTGGTTGAACCGCTATCTGCTATCAGTATCATATCAGTTTTTCGCACAAAGATAAGGTTTTTTCTCAAATTCTAATAAGCGTTTTTTCTCAAAATTTTTAAAACAGATGCCCTGTTATGCACAGATGAAATTTGGTGTGACCGGATTTATTGCTATCTTTGCCATCGGATTTTAAACGCATGCAAACGATTTTCGACAATGCAGAAGCAACATCTTCAACAGAAATTACAACAGCGGATTTCGCCTCAGCAGATTCAGTTTATCCGTTTGTTGGAACTCCCTTTTCTCGAAATGGAAGATCGGATCAAACAGGAATTGGAAGAAAATCCGGTGTTGGAAGAAGGCAGGGATACCGATAATGACGATTTGGAAGAGAAAGATTTAAGAACTGATGATCCGGATTCGTTCGACGAAAACGAAACCGACCTTTCATTAGGCGATTATATGACCGAAGACGACATTCCGGATTATAAGTTGAATGAATTGAGCAGTAAGGCGGAACTGAGAGAAGAAATTCCGTTTTCGACGGGACCTTCATTGCATGAACATTTATTAGAGCAGTTGGGATTGAGGGAGTTATCGGAAAGAGACCGGAAAATCGGCGAGTATATCATCGGCAATATAGATGATGACGGATACCTGCGCCGCGATCTGCGCGCACTGACTGACGATCTGATCTTCAAAGCCGGAGAAGATGTGCGGGAAAAAGATATTGAGCCGGTATTGTTTGTCATCCAGGATTTTGATCCAACCGGCATCGCCGCCCGCAACCTGCAGGAATGTCTGCTGTTACAACTCAAAAAAAAGAAACAAACAGCTGAAATCAAATCAGCCATTCAAATCATTGCACACAACTTCGACGCCTTTGTCAGAAAACATTACGACAAACTTATCATCAGGCTTGAACTCAGTGAAGAAAGGCTGAGGGATATTCTAAACATCATTACCTCTTTGAATCCCAAACCCGGCAGCAGTTGGAGCGGGCCGGCCGATCTGACGATGAACCAGATCACTCCTGATTTTATCGTCGATAGCAACAGCGGCGAGTTGACGCTGACGCTGAATCAGAGAGGCATCCCTGACTTACATGTAAGTCGCGAATATATCGCTATGTTACAGGATTATACAGGGCAAAAGGCCAATCAGACCACTGCATTGCATCAAGCCATCCTTTTTGTCAAACAGAAATTAGAATCCGCCCAATGGTTTATTGATGCAGTGAAGCAGAGACAGGAAACGCTTCAACAGACGATGCAAACGATTCTCTTTCTGCAAACAGAGTTTTTCCTCACAGGCGACGAATCCAAGCTTCGCCCGATGATACTCAGAGATGTAGCCGAACGATCAGGCTATGATATCTCCACCATATCGCGTGCAAGCAACTGTAAATATGTGCAGACCAATTTCGGCATTTATCCCTTGAAATACTTTTTCGCAGAACCTTCTCAAAACCANAACGGCGAAGAAATAACTACNCGGGAAATCAAACAGATTTTGAAAGAAATCCTTGATACAGAAGATAAACGGAATCCTGTGAGGGACGAAATCCTGGCAGCGCAACTCAAAGAAAAAGGGTATGCAATCGCCCGTCGAACCATTGCCAAATACCGCGAACAAATGGGTGTTCCTGTCGCCCGTCTCCGCAAAGAATTATAACAAAGTAATCACTTAATAAAATCAAACAAAATGAATTTTCCGGACGAATTAAAGTACACACAAGATCATGAATGGATACGGTTCGAAGGCGATACAGCTTTCGTTGGTATCACGGATTATGCCCAAAGCCAACTTGGCGATATTATTTTTGTGGATATCACCACCCAAGGCGAAACAATCGGTAAAGAAGAAGTTTTTGGAGCGATCGAAGCCTGGAAAGCGGTTTCCGATCTGCTGATGCCTGTTTCGGGCGAAGTATTGGAAATCAATCCGGCATTGGAAAACAATCCGGAATTAGTGAATGGTTCACCCTACGGGGAAGGATGGTTGATTCAGGTCAACCCGGTTGATCCTTCAGAAAAGGACTCGCTGCTTTCGGCTGCTGAATATCAAACACTCATCGTTGAATAAGACAATGGATCCGTTAGTCAGTATTATCATGGGCAGCGCTTCCGACCTTCCAGTAATGGAAAAAGCAGCCCATTTTTTTGATGAGATGGAAATCCCGTTCGAGATGAACGCACTTTCCGCCCATCGCACCCCCGAAGAGGTAGAACGTTTTGCCAAGGGAGCCAAACAACGGGGTGTGAAGGTGATAATCGCGGCTGCCGGTATGGCTGCACACCTGTGCGGCGTGATCGCTTCGATGACTACGCTACCGGTCGTCGGCGTCCCGATCAATGCATCGCTTGGCGGGATAGATGCTTTATTGGCTATCGTACAGATGCCTCCGGGTATTCCTGTCGCAACGGTCGGCATCAACGGAGCGCTGAATGCCGCCATTCTCTCAGCGCAGATGCTGGCATTAAGCGACGAATCTCTTCAGAACCGGTTAGCAAACTACAAGGAAAACCTGAAAAAAAAGATCGTAAAGGCGAATGAGGAATTGACGAACATATCTTTCAAGTACAAGACCAATTGATCAGACAAAACATAAACCCTAACAGAAACATAAACCCTAACAGGGTTTCAAACCCCGTTAGGGTTACAGGACAGGTATCTTCGCACCGGCGCCGACAGACATCCGTCGTACAGATCGGGAATACTCCGATGGGAAGCGCTTATCCGATACGCATCCAATCCATGGCCAATGTTTCGACGATGGATACGGATGCTGCTGTCGAACAGGCCATCCGGATGATTGAAGCCGGCGCCGAATATATCCGGTTTGCCGTGCAAGGTGAACGGGAAGCGCGAAACTTAGGGAAGATACGGCATATCCTCCACAATAAAGGATACCAAACGCCTTTGGTCGCCGATATCCATTTCAATCCCAAAGCAGCCCTCGTCGCCGCAACATTGGTAGAAAAGGTGCGCATCAACCCCGGTAACTATATTGATAAAGCCAAAACCTTTCAACAAATAGATTACAGCGACGAGGCATACGCCGCCGAAATACAAAAGATTCGCGAACAGTTTATCCCTTTCCTCGCACTTTGCCGCAAGCATCAGACCGCCCTCCGGATCGGAGTGAACCATGGATCGCTTTCCGACCGTATCATGAGCAGGTATGGAGATACGCCCGAAGGGATGGTCGAGTCGTGTATGGAATTTCTACGTATCTGTAAAGAAACAGGATTTGAAGATGTGGTGATTTCGATCAAGGCGTCGAATACGGTGATGATGGTACAGACTGTTCGGCTGCTTGTAGACAGGATGCAAAACGAAAGGATGTTGTATCCGTTGCACCTGGGAGTGACTGAAGCAGGCGACGATGAAGATGGCCGTATCAAAAGTGCAGTCGGGACAGGTTCTCTTTTAATTGACGGGATAGGCGATACGGTACGCGTATCGTTGAGCGAGCCTCCCGAAGCCGAACTGACTGTTGCACGCAAACTTGTCGATTATATACTCGCACATCCCTCCTGTAGTGGCGGGTCTCAATCTTACGCATGTTCCGTTTGCTGTGGTCGGAATGAAGGTGGGGGAGAATGTCATAGTATGTCATTCAACGCGGAAATCTCTGACACCCCCCTACCCCATTCAAAGGGTGAATTTGAAGAATGTCATAGTATGTCATTCAACTTGGTCATCTCCGACAGGCGGAACGGAGATTTCACCATCGATCCCCTGAATAAACCTGATTATTTGTATGTTGGCTCTGTTGACTCTCTCTCCTGCAGAGAGGATGGAGGGAAAGGTTATCTGATTGACTTCGCCCATTGGCATAACCAACCACACACCTATCCCTATTTTTACGCCAACGAGGTTGACCAACTGCAAATGGCCAGGTCGGAATTAAAATTCCTGGAACTGTCTTGTTCTGACCTGGATGACAGGATATTCAAAATATGCAGGGAAGATGCGGCCATTGTTGTTGTCCTGCAATGCGTACCGGTTTATTGCATCCATGCGATCCGTATGTTTATCAGTCGTTTGATTGATGCAGGTTGCGACACGCCGGTAATAATACGTGGCGACTACAGCGAAACAGACGACGAAAGCCTGCAAATCAAAGCCGCAGTCGATTTCGGAGCTTTGCTCATTGACGGAATCGGGAACGGCCTGTTTTTGTGTAATGAACCAGCAAATCCGTGCCTGACCGACCGAACGATGTTTGCCATTCTGCAAGCGACACGCCGTCGGATCACTCGAACCGAATATATCTCATGCCCCGGTTGCGGGCGTACATTATATAATATGCAAACAACCATAGCCCGGATCAAAAAGGCGACCTCTCATCTGAAGAGGCTCAAAATCGGCATTATGGGATGTATCGTCAACGGTCCGGGTGAAATGGCCGATGCGGACTACGGTTATGTGGGCGCTGGGCGGGGACGAATCAGCCTCTACAAAGGCAAAGCATGTGTCCTCCGGAATATTCCCGAAGAAGAAGCCGTCGAACAATTAGTCAATCTTATCAAAACGAATGGGGATTGGTAAATAAGGTTCAACGTTTATTCAGTTTTTCAGTCATTTTAACATTTCATCCTTTTCTTTTTGCAAAAAAATGAATACCTTTGTACCAATTTTTTCAAAAAAAGGAAAATGTTGGATTTCGGAAATTATTCTTTATTAATTATTATACCTAATTATCAAAAATTTTTAAAAAAATGGATGTAAATTTTGTTCCGTGGATTGTTTTGGCAGCGTCATTTGTTGCCTTGGGCTTCGCCTTTTATTTCTTTAAAAGCGTGATGAAAGAGAGCGAAGGTACCGACACAATGAAAGAGATTGCTTCGCATGTACGTAAGGGAGCAATGGCTTATTTAAAACAACAGTATAAAATTGTACTGATTGTTTTTATCGTTTTATGCGTTTTTTTTACCATTCTGGCATTTTTTAACCTTCAAAACCCATGGGTTCCTTTCGCTTTCCTTACGGGAGGATTCTTTTCCGGCTTGGCGGGATTTATTGGTATGAAATCGGCCACGTTTGCTTCGGCCCGTACGGCTAATGCAGCAAGCCGGTCGCTTAACAGCGGTCTGAAAGTTGCTTTCCGTGCAGGAGCAGTAATGGGATTGACGGTGGTTGGTCTTGCATTGTTGGATATTGCAGTATGGTATTTAGTGCTTGATACCTTTTTAGATGCCACCGGAACACAAAAAGTGGTGATTATTACTACTACGATGTTAACTTTCGGTATGGGCGCATCCACACAGGCATTGTTTGCGCGTGTGGGTGGCGGTATTTACACCAAGGCTGCCGACGTGGGCGCCGACTTGGTAGGTAAGGTAGAAGCAGGTATCCCCGAAGACGATCCCCGTAACCCGGCCACCATTGCAGATAACGTGGGCGATAACGTGGGCGACGTTGCCGGCATGGGCGCCGACCTGTATGAAAGTTACGCAGGTTCCATTCTGGCTACCGCTGCATTGGGCGCTGCTGCATTTATTGCAAACCCTGATATGCAACTCAAAGCCGTATTTGCACCCATGCTGATTGCAGCCATTGGTGTTGTGCTGTCTGTTATCGGTATTTTCTTAGTTCGCACCAAGGAAGGAGCCGGTATGAAACAATTGCTTGGCGCATTGGGCTTGGGCGTTAATGCAAGTTCTGTCCTGATTGCCATTTGTTCTTTCGTTATTTTGTGGGCGTTGAATATCGACCACTGGGTAGGTATTTCGTTTTCAGTCATTTCGGGGTTGGTAGCCGGTATTATTATCGGTCAGTCAGCCGAATATTACACTTCCCATTCCTACAAGCCAACCAAAGGAGTTGCGGAAAGCGGGAAAACAGGTCCGGCAACTGTGATCATTGCCGGTCTTGGCGTAGGGATGATGTCGACCGCTATTCCGGTTCTTACAGTTGGCGTAGCCATTATTCTGGCATTCCTTTGCGCCATTAATTTTGATGTTTCCAATATGATGTCGGCGTCAAATATTAGCCTTGGATTATATGGTATCGGCATTGCCGCTGTCGGCATGCTTTCTACTCTTGGTATCACTTTAGCGACCGATGCTTATGGCCCGATAGCAGATAATGCAGGTGGAAACGCCGAAATGAGCGGTTTAGGACCCGAAGTCAGGAAACGCACCGATGCCCTGGATGCACTGGGCAACACTACAGCTGCTACCGGAAAAGGATTTGCCATTGGATCAGCCGCTTTGACTGCATTGGCATTGTTAGCGTCGTATATCGAAGAAATCAAAATCGCTTTGCAACATGCAGGTCAAACAATATTGACTTTCACGGATGGTTCGACGGTTAAAATAGCTGAAGCAACAGTGACTGATATGGTTAACTATTATCAGGTTAGCCTGATGAATCCCACAGTATTGATCGGTGTATTTATCGGTTCAATGATGGCATTTGTATTCTGCGGTTTGACGATGAATGCAGTTGGACGCGCCGCACAAAGCATGGTAGAAGAAGTTCGCCGTCAGTTCCGCGAAATCAAGGGTATCCTTACGGGAGAGACTCAACCCGATTATGCACGTTGTGTTGAAATTTCAACCAAAGGCGCACAAAAAGAAATGATGCTTCCTTCGATTCTGGCCATTTTAGCGCCGATAGTTACCGGTGTAATCTTTGGAGTAGCAGGTGTTATGGGATTGCTGGTAGGCGGTTTGGGCGCCGGTTTTGTATTGGCGATATTTATGGCGAACGCAGGCGGTTCATGGGACAATGCCAAGAAATATGTGGAAGAAGGCAATCTGGGCGGCAAAGGTTCGGACATCCATAAAGCGACCGTAGTGGGCGACACGGTGGGCGATCCTTTCAAGGATACTTCCGGGCCGAGCTTGAACATTCTGATCAAACTGATGAGCATGGTAGCCATCGTAACGGCAGGNTTGACCGTTGTTTGGACGTTGCTCGAATAGAACTTTATAACTGACANCATCCCCCTAANCACTTTCAAAGGGGGAATAAATAACTGAATAACTGAGATTCTTTTCTTTCCTCAGTTATTCAGTTATTCTATTATTCAGCCAATCACCTTAAACCGGTATCCTTCAGCGAGCAGCCATTCGATAGATTGGGGCAGGGCTTCTTCGATCCGGCCAATGGCTTTCAATGAATCGTGAAAAACAATGATGGAACCGTTACGGGTGTATTTTTTGATGACATTCGTAACACCTTGCGCTGTCATGTGGGGACTGTAATCGCGGGTGACAACGTCCCACATGATTATCCTGAATTTTTTCTTCAAATGCTGCAACTGATGGAATCGCATGTGTCCGTGGGGAGGACGAAATAAATCGCTTTCAATCCATTCGGCCGCTTTCTCCACATTCTTCAGGTAGTTTCTTGAGAGGAAACATATGCCCTGAATATGATTAAACGTATGATTACCAACCTGATGACCGCGATCCAATACCATAGAATAAATATCCGGATATTTCCTTACATTATCTCCTACGCAGAAAAAAGTCGCTTTGATGTTATACGTATCCAATACATCCAATACCCAGGGCGTCACTTCAGGNACAGGGCCGTCGTCAAATGTCAGGTATACGCATTTTTCGTGTGAAGGAATTCGCCAAACNGTTCGCGGGAAACATATTCTGTAAACCCAGGGAGGTTGCTCAATAAACATAAAAAAACAATTATGAATTGAGATTGATTGATTGAACTAAAAACTGAAAACCGACCATTGAGAACGATTATTGATTGGCAGGTTGTTGCGACCTAAACATCATTCTATAGTTGTTATATTCATCGCGGTAGGATTTTCCAAAGTCAGGATCATTTTCAATGCCTAAAACCAGTACGTTTTGCATGACCGCCAGATTGTAATTAAGGTCTTCGGTCACAGTCATCATCAGATGGGGAGGTAGTTTATAGAGCCACCGGAGCGTACGCATGTGGTTATCTGCAAGTCCGCTAAGGATTTGTGCACCTTTCTCTTTTTCTCCGGCCATGATATATGCTTCCGCCAATATATTCGCTGTTCTGTATTCCAAAGGAATATTCACAACGGGAAGCGCTTGCATGGCTCTATCCAATACGGCGACTGCTTTCTCTATTTCTCCTTCCTCAATCAGTTGCATAGCAAGTTCGCCAAACAGTGTTCGCCGGTAACCTGTACACATACGCATCGTATTTTCATCCAAATACACACCCGGTTTGTCGACTCCGCCCCATTTGAATTTATTCATCACATTATCATACATTTTTTCGGTGTCGATGAGCCGTCCTCCATCTCCAAACACATCAATCGGCATAATCCGGTAGGTCAGTCCCACTTTCTGGAGATACCTGTCGAGCCGGACATATTGTTCGGAGTCGACAGAAATAGCGTAATACATAGGGCGTTCCCAGTTGTTGGTGTGCAACATGTCCAAAATGGTGATGGCTTCTTTGCGCAAGTAAGATTTATCGGATAAATCAATCACCATTTCATGGACAAGACGGGAAGTGTCGGGCAAACTGATCACATTATGTCGCATGACAGCGGCCGAATCCACCTTATATACTAAAACAGAGGAAGGAATATAATCTTCGTAGGTGGTGGTACCCTGAATGCGCCGTTTCAATCTCTGGTCATCGCTGCGAATCATTTTTAGTGCATCTTCCAAATCAAACTGAGCAATCTGTCCGGTGATTCTGGCGGCATCACGTTTTCCCTGTATGTACAGGTCGCGCGTCCAGGTGATGGGTAGCGGGTCGGATTCGTATGCCTGCCGTTTCATCTGATCGGTATACCAGTCGGTCTGTAAATAACTTGTATTACAGACGCGTACATCTGTCCGGATGCCTTCAACCTCCTGCGCATACCACAAGGGGAATGTGTCATTATCGCCGTTTGTAAAGATGATCGCGTTTTCTTCGCACGATTCCAAATAGTTCCTTCCAAAATCGCGTGCAACGGTACGTCCCGAGCGGTCATGATCGTCCCATGTCTGCGAAACCATCTGAATCGGTACAAGTAAGCATAACACAGAAGCGGCGATGCCGGCCGGTCCATCTGATAATTTCATGTATTTCTCCAGGCCTTTGGCAACGACCGCCACGCCCAGGCCAATCCATATACAATAGGCGTAGAACGAACCTGCGTATGCATAATCGCGTTCACGGGGTTGGAAAGGCGGTTGATTCAGGTAGAGAACAATGGCTATACCGGTCATAAAAAAGAGGAAAAAGGTAATCCAGAAACTTTGTATACCTCTCCTGCCGTTGAATAACTGGAAAAAAATACCCATTATACCCAGCAGCAGCGGTAACATATAGAATTTATTATGCCCTTTATTATTGACAATATCATAAGGCAAATCTTCCTGCGGCCCTAACCAAATAGCGTCAATAAATTTGATTCCCGTAATCGCATTCCCTCTCATGATACCTCCGGACATGGCATATCCATGTCCCTGGATATCGTTTTGGCGACCGGAGAAGTTCCACAGGAAATAACGCCAATACATCCAATTGAGTTGATAGGAGAAAAAGAAACGAAGATTCTCGAAAAAGGTAGGTTTGACCACGCTTACGGTCTCTCCGAAGCGATTGTACCGAACGGTTTCGCCTTTGATGTCCGCCCAGACTTGATAGGCTTTAATGTTGTTGGGGTCACTGCTGTACATACGCGGAAATAACATCATTGTTTCATCCACATATTTCATTTCCTGGATGTGATTGGAGATAAAATACCGGTCTTTTTCATCCGGTTTCGTCTTAATCACCCGGCTATAAACCGGCGTGCTTTTCCCGTAAACAGGTGCATAGCCGTTTCCTTCTCTCTCGAATTTTACCTCTGATACATAGGTTGTTCCGTAAAACAAAGGGACTGCGCCGTATTGTTCGCGCGCCAGATACGTGCGAAGTGTAAAAATATCATTGGGCGCATTTTGATTCATGGGCGGATCGGCAGTCGCCCGAATCAGTATCAGCGCGTATGTTGAATAGCCGATGAAAATCACCATCAACGAGATAAGTGTTGTGTTCAATACCTGTACATTGATATACTTGACGAAACGTTTGACGAAAAACATGCAAACAACCATCGCAATAATCAGGATTACGCCTAAAGCATATCCGTCGCCGATAAATGGAATACCTAAAAGGATGATCGAAAGGATAAAGGCGCTTTTCATGCGTACCTCATTGATTCCCTTGCGCATCGTTTCCCAAATACCCCAACCTAATACGCCGGATATGATGATCATGTAGGCAAAGACGCCTGAATTGTAAGGCAGATTGAACACATTGACAAACAAGAGTTCGAAATAGCCGCATACCTCTACCAATCCTTGAATGACTCCGAACAATAAGAGTCCGACAATTGCAAACGAAACGACGATGGCAATGAGTGATCCTTTGGGGGTGGGATTTTTGAATTTTTTATAATAATAGACCAATACGATGGCCGGAATACAAAGCAGATTCAGCAAGTGGACGCCGATACTCAGCCCCGTAAAATAGGCGATCAATACAATCCAACGGTCGGCATGCGGCTGGTCGGCCACATCTTCCCATTTGAGAATCATCCAGAAGACAATGGCCGTAAACAACGAAGAAAAGGCATATACTTCTCCTTCGACGGCGCTAAACCAAAACGTATCACTGAATGTGTAAGCCAATGCGCCGACAAGTCCACAGCCCATAATGATAAACAACTGGTTCAGGCTTATTTCTTTTTGTTCGTCTTTGATAATGATGCGTCGCGCCAGGTGGGTGATCGTCCAGAATAAAAACACAATAGTCAATGCGCTGCATAATGCCGACAAACTGTTGATCATGACAGGAACCATTTCCGGATTGGAAGCCAACCGCGTAAATAAATTGCCGGTCAGCATAAAAAAAGGCGCGCCCGGAGGATGACCCACTTGCAATTTGTAAGC
>JGI24702J35022_10002071_pt1 | contig 12360 bp, 10 predicted proteins | sample TergutTh196P4_FD_35022 | JGI IMG/M metagenome (IMG submission 35022)
TTTACGTAACTGCAAAAGTACAAAAAAAATTACATCTACAAGCATTTGAACGATTTTTTTTAGCCTATTACGTATTTTTGAGAAATGTTAGGGTTTAAACAGATCAACCTAATGTGTCTGAAGGAATAAAATGAAGCATCCTGTATTGTCCATTGAAAGCAGCGCCGGCAACACATTGTTTTTTATCTCCGGTTGAACATGACCGGCTTTGATGCCAATGTCCCGTGAAAATCCCGGCTAACCTGTCAGTGGTTATCATTTGTTTGATCAACTCTTTCGTTGAATTGTCGTTTCCTGACTCTCTTCGTTCCACCCCGTAATTTCTATCCACCCCTGCACCCCAGTCGGGATGTCCGCAACAAATGTTCATAGAAGGCATATCCTGTTTTCCTCAATGCAGCACCCTAAAAATATTTTTGCACTATATTGTATAGTTCGTTTTGCTGTTCATCCATCTTGAGCACGGTGGGTTTGTATTGCTTTGTATCGGGCAGTTGATACGTAATTTGATAGATGTTATGTGTAATTTTACTTGCCTTTCCAAGCGTGCGTTGCGTGTGTCTAAAAGCAATTTGTTCAACAACATGCTTTAAACTGTTACTTGACCTGTCAAGAAAGCGGTAAATGGCATTCACATCAATGCTTCTCCCTTGATAACGATATAGATATTCAGTGGTTTTTAATTTGCTCAGAGGGAAGGTTAAACGGGATATGACCAAATGGCGAAACAGTTCCTCCCCAATACAACCAAAACCAGTGTAATCGTATATACGACCAAATATCAACTCCGGACCAACTGTGCTTATTGGAATTGGACAGGGATGATGTGGCGCATTCTATCAACTCATCGTGTTCCGATTTAAACAGTTCGGGTTGGGCACGCAGACGCTTGATCTCCTGTTAGCGACAATTCTAATACGGTCTATTTCGTGGCGCTGTGTGGCACAATCCACCGTTTTGATAACCCAAAATCTGCCTCCGGGCTGTTAATCAACTGAACACTAACGCTTCCCGATATGTTTTTATTCTCTCTTATGAACATGTTACGTATCTTGCAGCACCCAAAATTACAAAATAATTTCTATAAACAACTATATATTAAGCTAATATGTCAGGTGCTGCAAAAAAGTGCGGAAAACAAGAAAGGGATTTGCAGTGATGTGCTTGCGAAACCTTTTTCACGTTTTCTGGATCCGGAAAAAGAAAAAGTAAAAAAATCTATTGAAAAATTAGAACAATCTTTGTATTCTTTACGATGTTAAGGCTTATATAAAAAATGTTTACCTTTTAAAATCCCGGAAAAATACTTTTCTGGTATTTTTCAATATATTTCTTTGCACTGGTAATTGTGAAGGATTATACATACAAGCATGTTTTTCACGAAGTTATCTTATATTAGATATCCAAGTAAGGAAGTCAAAAAAAGGCCGATCATAAATTTTGAACAGCCTTTTTATTGACATTGAATCTATTATATTTTATTTTAAAAAATGTTTTTAATATCCTTGATGGAAACGCCAAGCAATTTTTCTGTTATCGGGGTTAAATCCTCCTCTTCGCCTGAAAAATGGAANACTGTNTGCCGGTGTGACAATGATTGTGCCGGTTTCAAAAATGCTGCTGGCGAAACGCTTTCGAGTTCGAGAAACGGTCCCATAATACTNCCATCNTCTAANNGNCCATCGTTNTAGGCATTTAAAGCATCGCCTGTAAGGGGATCTTTAGCGGGATTCCATTCCTGATTCAGGTAGGTTGCTTGTTTATCTACATCGAAAGTGNTNATGGTAAGGCGTTTCGACCCCGGATCGTAATTTCCGGCAATGGATTTGGTTCGTTTNCCGTTTAAACCCAATTTACTACGGAAATTCCCATCTGTTTTAAAATAAATTACATTGCCTTGTATCTTCAATCTGTTGGCAGGTATTTCACCGAAATAATCGGCAGTGACAATCTTACCAATTTCCGCTTCTTCACCTTCGTTGAAGGGTATCACTGTCACGGCTCCGGGTGCAGGATTAAACATATCGAGCATCCAGATGCAAATCGTTCCTGTTTCCTCTGTCCATTCAAAGTCATTCAAGTTGGTGATGATGTTATCGGTTTGGTAGGCAACCAGATTCAATCCTGGATTTGCTGCTATACCTAATAAACGATTGGCCTCGGCAGCTTCGACTAACGATATTTTCCTATCTACATTCAGTTGAAGTTGAATACCAACATAATTAGTCACTTGCATTTCCTTTGTCATGATTACATTTTTCTCATCAGAGGAAACAACATCCCATGGTTCGATATCAATTGGTTTGGGAGTATGCCAGTTATCAAACACCTGTTCGGCTCCCGGTGTAAAATATACTGAATATTTTCCGCCTTCGGGACCAAGCCAGAAACGGTTTTCGCCACCGTATCCATTCATATGTTCGTCTATTACATCTGAATTGAGTATCTGATAATTGACAAATCCGAAACTGATGCCAGATGGTCCATTTGCTGTGCTGGTAAACACTTTGGCCTGATATTTTGCCGATACAATAATTTGTGCCTTGCCGTCATTACTGCTTAATACAATCAGTCCATTGTCCTTTTGTGATAAAAAGGCAAGGTCATAACCAAAAGTTCCTTTTTCAAACTTTTGAGGTAGATTACAAGAGTGAGTTAAAATCATTACTATAACTATAAGATAAATTATTTTTTTCATTGCTAAATTAATTAATTTTTGAATCCAAACTTTTACAAATCACGATACTATAATAGGCAATTATAGCAAATGCAATAGCAGGAATCCAGTATGCCAGCGCTATGCTTGACATGTCAGAAACAATACCTTGAATTTGTGTCAGTACTGCAGCTCCTGCAATAGCCATCACCATACCTGAACCGCCTATTTTGGTATCATCGCCCAATCCGACAATACCCATCCCGTAAATAGTGGGGAACATAAGTGACATACATCCTGAAATACACATCAACGCATAGACGCCCATTATTCCATTTGCATAAACAGTTATTATACAGCAAACAACAGCAATGATGGCCAGAGCGGTCAATATTTTCCGGGGACGGATGTACCGCATCAACCCAGTACAGGTAAAACGCATGATTACAAACAAAAGTAACGACATAATATAATAAGTGGCTCCGGCTTGCTCAGAAGTTCGAGGTAAAAGATCGTCTAAACCGACAGATTCACACAGGTTATAAAATCCCCCTGCTATAGGTTCAACCGACCGTAGTGTCTGGATAACATCGGTCGACGAGGCATTTGCCCCTAATGAAGCGACTACATCATTTAACTGCAATTGTTGCATGGAGTAACGTATGACAAACGACCAAACGGCAATCTGTGCTCCCACATAAAAAAACTGGGCAATAACTCCCCAAACGTAATTCCTGTTTTTCATCAAACGGCGGAAAGTACCTGCAAGTTCAAGTTTTTGACCACCTTCTTTCATGTTAGGCATTTTTGTAAACAAAATAGCAAGCAATATACATACCATAACTGCTCCCACAGCCATATATGTTGCCGTTACTGCATTTAATTCAGCCCCTTGAATTGCTATAAGTTCATCGGAGGGAAGAGTGGACCGTTCGGAAGCGGTAAAAAGGTTCAGTTGCGATAAAACAAACACTTGACTGATAACTACGCCTGTGATTGCTCCGAAAGGATTGAAAGACTGGGCGAAGTTTAGTCGTTGTGTTGCTGTCTCCTCCGGCCCTATGGCGCAGACATACGAGTTGGTAGAGGTTTCGAGTACGGATAGCCCTGCAAAAAGAATAAAAATTGCGAACAGGTACATAAAAAAACTCATATCAGGATTGACCTGAAGAAATAATTTTGCCGGGTAAAACAGGAAAGCCCCCAGCACATATAGGAACAACCCAAGTAAGACGCCCGATTTGTAGGTATATTTTTTAATGAACAAAGCGCCGGGAATTGCGCAACATCCATATCCTAACAGGTAACAAACCACTTGTATCCATGCAGTTTTTGAATCTGACATACTCATGATCCGTTTGAAAGCGGCAAGCATGGTATCGGTTAGATTATTAGGAACCGCCCACGCAAAAAATAAACTGGTTAATAAAATAAATGGCCATACAATGCCACGAGGAATAACTCTTTGCTTCATAATGTTATTGTTTTTGGTAATTAAAAAGGATAAAGAAATATATTATTTTTCATTTAAAAATTAATTTGTCAACTCCAAAACGAATATTATTAATTCCTTCAGGATAAGTCACTAATTCAACGGTAAGAATATTTTTTCCAGCCTTGAGATTTATCTTGCCAATTAAAATTTCTTTCACATCAATTTGAGAATTGTATAAATTAAGATTAGAGGCAACCTGTTTCCCATTGAAATATAAGTTGAATACACCATTATTAGGAGCAATGGTGAAAATTCCTGTAAAATCATATTCTCCCGGAAAAGCGCAATCAAACTCAAGATCAGCCTTATCACCCTTTTCCATATCTCTCCAGAAAAGTTGCATACCATCACTCCATAAGTTATTTGGATTTGACTGGTATCCTATTCTTCCTTTTAACATATTCCCGCCAATCAAGTTTTCGCCTTCGATTGTCAATTGCAACTTGTTTGAATAGATATCACTTCGCTGCATAGCTACCGGTTCTTTTGCACCGGTCACATCATTGACGGAAAGGTTTTGTCCTCCCGGTATCATGTACCAATACGTTACAGGTGCATAATTTACTTTTGTTCTCATTGCATGCCAAAGCTCCATATCAAATACGATAGATTGGGTAAAAGGAATGCCATCAAGCGCTCTAAAACGGTTATTTACAGCATATTTTGGAGAATTGGCTCCTTCTCCATACGGTTGGGCGATAAAAGGGTGATCGGTAAATATTTCCGGACGACTCCAGGCATATCCATAGTAATCTTCTGAACCAGTTCCAATATGCGAAGGGAATTTTTCCCCGTCAACATATATCTTTTCATCTCCTTCACCCCACCATGCGTATGCCGTATTAAACAATGCAACACCATCACCCACATAAACACCTTTTCCCTTGAGGTTAGCAAAATTCAATTCTAATGCCAAATCTTGAGGTCCCGGATAAACGTTGGTATATTGCTGCCAGGTAACACCGAAATGCATAGAACGCTGATTCCAACTCCAACGATTATAACCTGCCAATGCGTTTGCAACAGTTACTTCCTGATCGCCAAGGTTGTGCAAGGTAATGACACATTCCTTTTCAAACGGCATCACCCAAAAAGCGTTCATCTGCCCATCCTTTGCTGTTTGCGTATACCAGGTATTTGAGTACACAGGCATATAACCGATTCCAAAAAAGTCTCCCACAGGCGTCCATACCGTTTTTTCGCCGTCAAAGGTAATTTCCAGCACGGTCGACCGTAATGCCTGATGTAGATTGGCGGCTCTGATATCCATGCTCAACTTTTGAATAGCGTTCATTCCGTTAATGGTAAACGCTTTACTTTCACCAGATTTTAGGGTAGCGTTTAACGGAATCTGTGTCAATCTCATCTTTTCCGTTCCCCGCTCTTTGTTTTTTAATTGTTTTTGTACTCTGTCGATCAGGGATTTATTCTTTCTCATTTCCTGTGTCGAATACGAAACTACTTTTGTAGCCGGCTCATAGGTACGGTAGTTGATGTTGTAATATACCGCTTCGGTACCAATTCTTCTGGCGCCCGGATCGTCTTCATGTAGGTTCTCACTTTCATAGGTAACTTTACATCGCTGGGCATAAGGAATCGGAAAATACAAATTGTGTCCTCTGTTTTCATAAGGTGTCAGTTCCGAAACGGATGCTGCTAAAGGTGCAGAGGTAACAACTGTTCCGCTCAAAATGTCGAAGGCGCTTCCTTCAATAGCTGGTTTGAAATAATCATCGATGTAAATACGCAATGTACCCCGTCCGCTGTTCACACCTGCAAAGGTCATCCAAAAACGAACAATAGCACCCGGTCCTTCAGTGTCCATCATCACAAATTCACGGCGGCCATTATTCGTTTCGATACGAAGGAACATCGAACGGTCACTATTAGCAAACCACCCTGGTTCGTCTTTTGAAATTGTGGCACGGTCGTAGCTGCTGAACTGCCTGCATGTGAATACAGGATCGGGATATCTTGCTAACTCACTGCGATCTACTATCTCTTTCAAAAGAGATTCAATAGATATAGTTTTTTGAGCAAAACCTGTGATGGAATAGAATAGTAATCCAACCATTAAGAGGGATAAATCAATCTTTTTCATATTCATAGTACATCTTTTAAATATTAATAAATCACGAAAACACGAATAATTTGGCTACAAAGATAAAAAGATTAATCGTTTTAGCAAATTTTTTTAGGTGAATATTTCATTTTCTGCCGAACAAAATTACATATCATTGTTTCACATTGAATTAAAGTTGGATGAAAAATTGGATAATTGAAGATATTGATGGTAGATGCTTTTTTGCTATCTAACGCACGTAAATAAGGTAAAAAATGCTAAAACGATTAATTATATTAAACTTTTCTTGTGGAAAGTAAGAAGTAAACGTAATAATAGAAAATGATTTATGATACCGATACAATTCATAGAAGAATGAGAGGAAAAAGACCCATAGCATAATTATTCCCACAAAGAGGATTGGGAGATAGTCAGGAAAGAGTTGGTGGAGAAAATATGATTAGAAAAATGAACTAGGTATCTCACTTTTTTAACATGGAAGATGAAAATCAAGTTAAAATAAGTTTTTTTCTATTTCATGTTTCAATTTTCCAATAAAAACGACATTGTTTTTGTCTTCTTTAAGCGTTGTAAGTGTTTGTAGTAGCATTTGCCTGTCTTTTTCGGAACAAGTACTTTCAGTAAGACGTTGTTCAATTTCTTCTATCAACTGTTCCGGTTGAATGTTATACACATAATATCCATTGTTAAAACTAAGTACGGAAATTTGCGTGTCTAAGTTACCAAAATAATCATTCTTCACTTTAACCCATGAAGANTTTTTATTCTTTATATCCGTTGCAACTAATCCTCTTTTGGGTATAATGTTCAATATCAAATCTTTGTTCAATTGAACATGATGTTTTATTACTTCTTCAGAAAAATTATCTGAAGTTATGAAAATGGGTTTGATTGAAGATGATAATATATCAAAATGATGTATTGTATCGGACGATCCGTGATTTATATCAAAATAATTCTTCATGTTTTGTGAAGTGCGAAATCTCCGTCTATCAGTCTGAGGTATTTGAGTAGTAAATTCATTCAAAACTTGTTCTGTATGAATGTTGATTTGCATTACCATTGATTTATCCTCCGTTAACGGTATATAAACAATAGTCAGGATATTGTCGGAAAGGAATATAATGGGACTAATTATCCTTTGAGGAATTTCAATATTTCTTAAAAATATATCTGAAGTGTTGTACATAAGTATTTTGTCACTACCAATAAGAGGAGCTAAATAGATCAACTCGTTTTGTTCGTCAATAATAGCATCATTGATAATGAAGTATTCACCAGGGCCTGGCCCAACAGAACCAACATTACAAAGAAACTTTCCCGATCGACTGAATAGTTTATAAGAGTCTCTAAAATTTTCATCTTGTATGATTCCGATATAATTATTGGTAACCATTGTACGATCAGGTCTGAAAAGCGCTTCTTCTGTGTATTCCAATTGAACTAATTCGAATCCTTCTACCAAGCTGCTAATAGGTATTGTTGTTGTATCCGATTTCAATTTATTCAAAAAAGCAACAGTAATTTCTCTGTTATTCAGCATGATTGTTGTCACTGAGTCATCTCTTTTTGAACCGGAACAGCCAAAAATAATTAATAAAAAGAAAACAATGAGAATAAAATATAATTTCATCTGTATAATATTTAGATATTCTATTTCCGTACTATTTTTTTACCATTATCAAAATCGGATTCGATTTGTCATCAAGGCTATTCACCAATTTTACTAAATCGTCATATTTTTGACCATAAAGCCTTCTTATTTCTGCAGAATTACAATTCAATACATGCTCTCTTAATGTAAAAGCGTTTACGTAATCCACCAAAATGTTGTTATTATAAACATATTTTGGTAAAAATGGCAATCCGCCATCTAGGTCATTTTGGAATCCTTTATCACCGATTACTTTCACAACATGGGTATGTCTGTTGACGTATCCAAATAATTCTATTACCATAGTAGAAAACGTAATATACAAATTATCTGCATCTTCTATGGTTTTAGATATGTAATATCTGCCAGGATAATCATCCTGAGTTCCAACTTCAGCAGTTCTGAGTAAACTGGTGGTAAGAGAAAAATTAAGCGGTAATTCTTTTTTCCATATTTAAAATGTAGTAGGGTATCAATTCATCGGTTGTTACTGTATAAAGTGTATCACAGCCAAATTCCTTGAATCTAATTTGTAAGTATTATGATATTTCCCTTCTCTATCGAACATCAGACATCTTTGTCCATCTACTAATAAAACGATATTATTGCCATTAGTTGAAAAACAATGATCCATTATAGACATTGAATATTCACCTGGTCCTTGTCCTCTGTTTCCAATTTGTCTGATAAATATGCCTGAATTATCAAACATAAGTACTCTATATACATCCCTTACAGTGATGTAAGTATCAAAAATAATTACTTTTTTTAATTCTTTCAATAGACTTTGATCCGTTGTTTCCAATGGAATATAGGTTATTGAACTACCAACTTCACTCAATCCAGCCGGTTTTATATTATCAATTTCCTTTTCCAAAGAAACAAAGTAGGGGAGCAGATTTAAGCGTATCCTCTTCTTTGTTTTGATTCCTGTTGTTATTGGATATACAACTGCTTATCAATAATAACAGAAAGACAAGTATCGTTTTCATCGTTTAAAAAAATTCATTTGTCAGTTAATTGTGATCCAATCAAAAAACAAAATCCTTTCTTTATAAAGCACTCAGCTGTAAATTACATTTTAAAATTTATTTTGGTTATTAACAAACAGCATTTCAAATTATTTTAAAATAGTAATTTCCAACTGAGTGCAAATAAAACAAACTACATTTTAGTTTACTTCCAACTCCTGAACTGACGGGAGTTTTGGGAATGCTGCATGTGGTTCGGACTGATACCAGAATACAACCGCCGAAATGTCTGATTTTTGAGGCAGGTAGCGTCTGTCATATCGCCAGCCGAGGTCCTGAATGGTTATTCGTAAATCCTTTTCGAACCTGATGGGATCTGCAATATGCCAACGGTATAACCCAAAACGTGTTTGTGACCTGTATGTACCGTCAGGACGTATCACCTGATGCAGACCGGCATAAGGTGTACAAAACTCTTTATACTGCCCCTCACGGTCGAAATTGTACGAACCACAGAAATAGTCTTCCGTACCGGTACCAATAATAGTAGGGAATTTTGTATCACCGTCCATAAAGAACTTGATTTCGCCTTCGCCCCACCAACCGGTGTTATTCACGCCCCAAGCCATATATGTACCTACATAATGCCCTTTGCCTTTGACGCCATCAATCATGGTAAAATCAGATCCCACGTTATAGTGTGTCCTTCGGAACTGCGCATGGAAATATGCTGCATCGGCAGGTACATCCGTGAGGGTGTAATTAATCTGATAATACACCGTCATTGGACTCATCTCATTGACGTTTTCAATCGTAATCTTACATTTCTTGCGGAAAGGCATCACCCAGTAACAATTGAAAGCGCTGCCGGGATTTACACATACAGGCAACGACACTAACGGGGCATATACACCCCAGCCCATGCCAAAGAAATCACCCAGAGGAACTTCCACCGAGGGAGTTCTTTCGTCGTCCCAATACATTCGAAGAATGGAGAAACGCCAGTTACCTGTCGGAGTCATCCAGATTTGTTGAATTGCACCGGGTCCTTCAATCTCAGCCAAAGTGAATGTTTCGCCCGAGTTGATACGGACGTATGGATTCAACTTCCAACCTTGACCCAAATCGCGGGCGGCACGTGCGGAATTGGCTGCATTCCGTTGTACCGAGTCCTTCAATTCAGCCATACCTCCTTTACCCTTTTCGCCCGTGAAATTTTCAGGACTAATCGAACGGGTTTTCGCATCTGATAAACGATACAAATTTCCCAAGTTTACGTCTAATGCGCTGAACTTGTCATTTTGAGCTTGTGTCTGCAAAATAACGGCAAAAGCCAACATAAAAACAAAAATCTTTTTCATAAAAATTTGAATTAATTTTAATTAATAATATATAAAACACAAAAAATAATCATAACAAACAAGATTGTCAATCATAGATAGTTTATAGAGAATACGTTAAACCAAATCCAATCGGATAATCATCACTGACATGTACAGGAAGTTTGCCTGAAGGAGTTAACATTCCTTTCATAATGTCCGTAAAAGAATCGAAATAAATCTGTTGATTACCACCCCATCCACCTTCGCCAAATCCGACTAAAAAAACCGGTACGTCATTTATTTTTCTTATAATGTGTGGATTACCATACGAAACAGCGATTATTTGTTTCGGCTTTCCATTCCTGATGATGTTATTAATCAAAGCGAGATCATATTCATTTAACGGAGCGGGATCGCCATGGCGGGATCGCTCTACAAAAAAGGAAAAAATAACACAGTCGGCTTGTTGGGCGGCATTTCTCACCAATTCGCGATAAGGCTGACCAACACTTGGTTTTAAACTAAAGTTGGTTATTCCCGGAAAAGAAGAAGACAGTTTCTGGGTCAACACAGTAACGACGGGTTGGTTTTCAACTTTTTGTACAGTAATATGAACGGTGTTTGCCGGTCCCCAGTTTTTCAACGGAAAGACACCTTCATTCCTTAACAGGGTAAAGGATTGGTCGGCTACTTTACGGACAACAGCCTGATGAGCATCGGTTCCAACTACTTGGTATACTTTGTTTTCATCAACGAACCGGTTGGTGTGCAATCCTAATTTCGCTTTTAAATACAATAATTTGTATACCGAACTATCAATTTGCGCTTCACTGATCCGACCTTGCTTAACCGCCTCTGTCACCGCTTGTATGACGGCAACAGGGTCTTTGGGTTTCAAGATAATGTCATGGCCGGCTTCAAGTGCCATGATAGCCACTTCTTCTGCGCCAAAACGATTGATCACATGGTCGTACCACAAATCGTCGGTGGTGATGATCCCTTTGAAGCCTAATTTTTCCCTGATGATCCCTTTGACTAATTTGGGTTCAACGGAGGCCGGCAACAATGAGCCATCTGTCACTGAAGGGACGGCAATATGTTCGGTCATGATAAAATCGACTTCTGCATCCACAGCCAATTGAAAAGCCTTCAATTCATTATGCGAAAATACCTCTTCCGATTTGTCTACAAAATTAAAACCGGGATATTCGACAAGTGCTTTCATATCGCCGCGTCCGGGGAAATGCTTGGCAGTAGTGAGCATCCCTGTTTCATGGTATCCTTTCACATACATTTTCAGGAGCTGATTCATCAGTTCGTAATCACCGCCGAACGAACGCACGGTTTCCTGCGGATTATCGGGTGAAATCGATATGTCCGTCACCGGAGTATATGTCAGATGTATCCCCATGCTCCTGCCTTCTTCAGCCATTATTTTTGCGGCTTCATACATCAGATTTGCATCCCGAGTGGCGGCAAAAGCCATGTTGGCAGGAAACTCGCTTGCTCCAACAACTTGCTGTCCTGCGCCACCTTCAAAATCGGCAGAGATAAGAATCGGAATGTCTGCTGCCTTTTGCAGTCGATTTAATAAATGGGCTACATTTTGCGGTGTACCGCCATAACAGACGAATCCACCGATCCCATGTTCCTTTGCCAATTGTATCCACAATTCCATACGGGGATCATCATAAGGAAGATAATCTCCTGTGATATCTACACAAATCAATTGTGCTACTTTCTTTTCGAGGCTTAAGCCTGCCATGGTCTTTTCGATCCATTGCGTCGCTCCGTCCCTGTTTGATGCCGGGTTTGTACATCCGGCAATCAAACAAAGTATAACACAAACTATTGTAAAACTAAAATTTTTAATCATGGGCAATTGCGCTTAATCGTATAATTTGGGATCTTTTATCCAGTCATTGTCGATATCGAAAGCATAATCAATGACTCGCGGACGACGTTCACGCAGCCTGACTGCTTCGAAACCAAGTAGATCACCGCTCGAATGGCGGTTTCTTCCCACGAGTTTCAAGGTGAGTTTATACGTCCCGGGATCAGGCCAATAATCCAACAGATGCGCTTCGTAAGGTTTGATCTGTTCGCTGTACAGGTCGATAGGCGAGCCTACAGCTACACCATTCAGATAGGCCTGCCATATACCATAGTCAGGAGCCTG
>JGI24702J35022_10002072_pt1 | contig 12360 bp, 6 predicted proteins | sample TergutTh196P4_FD_35022 | JGI IMG/M metagenome (IMG submission 35022)
TCGACGCCTGTTTCAGTTCGACGAAGGCGTCGACGCCGATTCGCAGCAACTGCGCCTCGGCGCGTTCCCGAACGACGAACTCGTCGCTGCCGAGATCGGCAATCAGCGCCCGAATCCGCGTTGGCGAACGGTCCTCCGGATTCGAAACCGAAAGGTCGGCGCCGAAAACCGGTAAACACAGCAGCAGGAAGAATTGAAACATAAGGCAATCGCCAATGGAACGGAACACAATACAAATCTCGACTGGTTGCTTTCGCACAATCTCCAATGATCAGACGTTGTACTACCTTGTTTTTTCCCCGCCCAGCCAGACTTCGAGAACTTTTGTTGCTCTAATGTCGTCGACCGGGCAGCGCAGAATGTCGCGGTCGAGGACGATGAAATCGGCCAGTTTGCCCGGTTCCAACGATCCTTTATCCGCTTCGGAACGGATGACGTACGCGCTGTCGATCGTATAGAATCGAATTGCCTCTTCCCGACTGATTTTTTGTTCCGGCGAAAGAACTTTGTCCGTCCATCGCGGCTGCCGAGTGAGAACCGTCCATATTCCCAGGAACGGATCGTAAAGGTTGATCGCCCGATGCGGTTCAATTTTCAACATGTGATCGGACCCGCCGCCGATGGGAACCTTGTTGTCCAAAAGCGTACGGTAAGGGTGGAACCACTTCATCCGCTCCTCGCCGAAATGGTCAAACAACGTGGCACCATCAAGATAGAGCCACGCCGGTTGCATGTCGACGACGACACCGAGACTCTTCATCATCGTCCACGCTTCGGGAAACATAAAACTTCCGTGACAAATGCCGGGACGGACGGAGCGCAATCGACCGGCAGGAACCAGTTTTTCAGCCGAAGCATAAGCATTCAAGAGAAATTCCACCGCTCCATCTCCCTGGCAATGCAGGGACGGTTGCAAATCGTTCATCGCCGCCGCTCGAGCGAACTGAACAACTTGTTCTTCCGAGAGAAACAGGAGTCCAAGGTATTCCGGGTCGGTGATTCCGTAAATTTTGCTTGTTCCCCACGGTTTTCGCATTCGGGCGCTTCCTGTCAGCATCCCGCCGTCAAGGAACATTTTAACGCCGCCACACCAAAGGAGATCGTCTTTTTTCGTAAACGGAGAGTTGGCAATGGCGGCAACTCTCGCTTCGATTTTGTCCGGAGTGAGCGTTGCGTCGACTGCGTGGAAGGCGTAAACCCGGCAGGTCAAATTGCCGTCGTTTTTCAACGCCCCATAGAGGGCAAGGTCCTTGTCGGAAGCGCTGCGGTCGGCAACGGTCGTAATGCCAACCGAATTGTAGGCGGACATCAATTTTTTCAATTGCGCTTTCTGTATTTCCAACGTTACCGCTTTAGAATCAGCAACGAGAAAATGTCCGACGGAGCGGCAGTTGCGGAGCAACCCGACAGGCTCTTGCGTTTGGGGATCGCGCTCGATCCTGCCGTGTCCGCTGTCCGGATGATCGCCGGAATCCTTGGTAATGCCAAGTTTAGCAAGAGCCTGAGAGTTGAGCATGGCGTCGGGACCGGTCCGCATGAACGCCGGGTGGTCCGGAACGGCAGCGTCGAGTTCCGTTCGCGTCGGATAGCGTTTTTCCCGAAGTCGGGTGATGAAAACCTGTTGGAGTCCGATCCATTCGCCTTTGGGCACGACTTTTGTTCGCGACCGAAAATAAGTGAGAACGTCTTCAATGGTTTCCATCGTGGGAATTTCGTGATCCAACTCATACATCGCTGCGGAAGTCGGATGCGAATGGGAATCGATGATCCCCGGCATCACGGTTTTCCCTTGTAGGTCGATTTTCCGTGTCTTGTCTCCGGCAAGGGCAAGAACTTCCGCGCTGGTTCCTACGGCGGAGATTCGGTTACCGCGCACGGCAAACGCTTCGACCTGTCTAAAATCGCGGTCGACCGTCAAGACGTGTCCATTGTAAAAAACGCTGTTCGGCGGTTCTTTTTCTCCGGCAAACAAAGAGGGTGACAGGAAAAAAGGCAAAACTCCCAAAAGAGATCGTCGATCAATCGTAAACATGGGCACCTCCGAAAACAAAGTGAAAAAACGGAATCGAGGAGTAGCACACCACTCTTCCTTCTATTATATCGTATCGATTCGGGGCTTTCAAAGGGGACCAACAGACCGAGACTACAGGTCCCGGCTCTCTCGATGCCAAGATTCTCGATATTGGGGAAAACCTGTTTGTTCGATGTTTTTTCCTTTCGTTTTTCCGTCTCCTTTTTCTATTTTAGTTCGTTCTCGTCGGTTTTTCTTCACTCTTTCGACGGCAAATTTCACGGTTTTCGACGGGTTTTTCCGCAACGATTCTTTTAGTTGCCCCTTTATTCACAGCGACTTGAGTCGGATATTCGTCTTTGTCGACAAAAAAATGCGGAGTATTATTACCAACATCATCATTTTAAAAATATTCTTTTGAAGTAGAGTCTTTCACTTTTCTTTTATTCCGATAGAATGGTTGATCGTTGTTGAAGTACCGGCCAAACCTTTTCGACCATTATACCCCATTTCCCCAATGAAAATTTCCTCTGAACGCGAAAAATTTTCGCAGGCGTTTCAGCTTGCAGCTTCTGTTGCCGCTGCGAAGGACGTTAAACCCGTCTTACAAAACGTTAAAGCCAGTGTTACGAAGAAGAGCGTCCTTCTTCAAGCAACGGATACCGAGATTGGCATTCGCCTCCACTTGGATGGCTGCGAGGCCCTTGAAAAGGGAGACGCCGTTTTGCCGACCAAAATGTTCAAAAAGATGCTTCAGGAAAGTAATGAAGCCAAACTTCACATTGAATCCGAGCAAGAGAAAATCCTCGTTTCGGGAGCTAAAGGTCGACTGTATAGTTTTCCGACTCAGTCGGCGAACGAATTTCCCGATGTTGAGGAATTCAATGAGACGTCCTATCATGAGGTGAGCGTCAAGGTCCTTCGGGAGATCATCCGGAGGACGATTTTTGCGATCGATACGGAAAATCATCGGTATAACTTGGATGGAGTCCTTCTGGAGTTTATTGAGGACAAGGTTCTTGGTGTTGCGACCGACGGAAAACGGCTCGCTTTTCAGGAAGGCGTCGCCCAGTGTGTCGGCGATCATAAAGCGGAAAACACCATTTTTCCCGCCAAGGCCCTCCAGCTCCTCGAACGCTCCCTCGGCGGAGACGATGAAGTCGTCCAAGTTTCCGTTTCCAGTCATCGGGCGCTCTTCCGTAGCGGTAACGTCGTTTTTTTCACCCGGCTCGTCGAAGGGCGGTTTCCACGTTGGCGAAGTATTATTCCGGAAACGGAAGATAAAACACAAGTCGATATTCTTGTTGGCGCTCTGAACACTGCTGTACGACAAGCCGCGATCGTAACGTCGGATAAAGAACCCGGTGTTATTTTCTCCTTCAGTCCGGGAAAACTCGTTCTCCACGCCCACGGAGCAGAACTGGGCGATTCGAACATCGAAGTTCCCCTTGCCTATTCCGGGGACGCAAAAGAAGTCAAGATGGACCCGAAATTCTTCATGGATTATCTCCGGGCATTGGAAAGCGAGAAGAATCTTTCGGTGTTCATCAGCGACGATGATAGTCCCGTCCACGTTCGAACCGATGACGCCTACATTTACGTCGTTATGCCGATGTCATAAAGGGAGTGTGGGCATCCTCTCCCCTTCCCCTTGGGTTAGGGTTAGAGTGGGGGCTGTCGGAACTCAAGAAAACGCCAACGCCCCTCACCCCAAGGGAGAGGGGATGGCGGATTGGAGTCCAAACCGATTTTTAGTACGCTCTAGTACTTCGCCAGCCCTAAAATTATGTTTAGCCACGGATAACACGGAAGGACACGGATAGGATTTTAAGGGAAGATTATCCGTGTTTGTCCGTGTCATTCGTGGCTCCTATTCACAATTTTAGATTTGGTGGGGTACTAGTTCTACAGCTCCTGTAGCAGGGCAATTTTCCGGATCAATTCGAGGACGCTTTCGACGGTCAACGGAGTCGGCGGTGCGGGCATGGTTTCTCTCCTTTGTTGAAATACTCTCTGGCTCAAGGTTACGGAACACGTTTATTGTATCTTGTCACCCTTATTTTTCAAGAGGAAAGCCGGACAGACAAAAAATGAACGGTAATTATTGATAGAAGTTGTAGGACCGTTGACAATTGTGGTCGAGAAGCGCTCACCATGTCCCTCTCCCAGTGGAAGAGGGGACGGTAATTGCCGGAGTACCGGTTAAATGGTAAAAGAATGTCCGAACCATCCTCTGACGACTTTCGCGTTCACGCCTTGATTTTCGGCGTCGGAGCGATGCTGATTCCGGTGTCCGGCATCCTGCTTTTGCCGCTGTACGTTAATTATCTCTCGGCGGAACAGTTCGGAACGCTCGAAATCGTCAACCAGATTTCGAACGTCCTGTGTATCTGTTTTCTCTCGGCGGGAGTCTACCACGCAACGGGAACTTTTTATCTCCAAGCGAAGAACAGCAAAGAACGCGGAAGCATTGCGGCGACCGTTCTTCTGCTTTATTTGGCGGCGATCGGTGTCGGTTTACTCCTTGCGATTCCTTTGCTCGGACGTTACGGTAACTTCTTCGGCGTCGACGACTTTTCCCTGCTGCTCTTCGGTCTCGGCGGCAGTCTCATCGTTTCGATGCTGGAGATTCCCTACGTTTTGATGCGCTGCCGTATGGAATCGACCGGTTTCGTCTGCGTGACGTTTCTCCAGTTTTTGATTCGTGTTTTCGGCACAATCATTGCCGTCGCCTGGTTGGGATATGGCGTCTGGGGCGTGCTGACGATGTACTGGATTTCAGGTCTCCTGTTCGTTCTGATTCTTTTCGTTCGAGAATTCAGTCGAGGAGGCGGAACACTTCGGCCTGATTTTTCGCAACTCGGTCCGATGTTTGTCTTTGCGATTCCGTTTTTGCCCGCCGGAATTTGTACGTTTATCCAGATGAACGGCGACCGATTCTTTCTCGCCCGGTGCTTCGACCTCGAAACGGTCGGACGGTACGCCTTGGCATGGAAAATCGCCGGTTGTGTCGCCATGCTCAGTGCCTTGCCGATGCAACGTGTCTGGCTCGTGCGCCAATACGAAGTGCTGCCGACTCCTCACGGTCCCATCCGAGCGGCCCGATTTTGTACGCTTATCATTGCGATCCAACTGTTCGTCGGCCTCGGCGTCTCGCTGTTTTGCCGCGAACTTCTTATGCTGATCGGCAAAGAAGAATACTGGAAAGCCGCCGAACTGATTCCGCTCCTCGTCCTTGCCGACGTTTTGTTGTACGCCAATTATTTCTTTGAGGGACCGCTGTTCGTTTATCGCCGAACATCGCTGAAATTTCTTAACGCCTTCGTCGCAACGATTGCCGTGCTGATTCTCTTCGCCGTGTTGGTCCCGCGTTACGGAGCCTTCGGAGCCGCAACGGCGACGATTCTCGGCAACCTGATCCTCGCCGCCGGTTCCTTGGTTTTAACACGAAGAATCCGACAGATCGACTATGCCTGGCTCACTCTGCTTTGGATGTTCGTCTTTGCCGCTGTAACAGTTTATCTGGGGCGGCGGATCGACACGCATTTCGATTTGGAGCGAATCGCAACGCTCGGCGGCATCGGAAAACGGCTCCTTGCGCTGGTTCCCATCGCGGCTGCTAAAATCGTTCTGCTCGGCGCTTGGAGCGTAATGGTTGTTCGTTTCAGGTAGGCAGTCGACCGCCGGGCGACTGCGTCGGCGTAGCCGACAAGGTTGTGCCGCTTGTTACCGTGTGCGGAGTACCGCACGTCGTCGCCCGGCTGCCACCCTCCCTCTTGTTTTCCAATCGTCCAATACGGATAATTGGGCCGTGGGGATTGGAATCTGCGTCAAACTTTTAATCGGAGACAGCGTCATGTGTCGTTTGTTCATTATTTGTCTGTTTGCATCGGTCTTGCTGTCTTGCCCGGCTTGGGCGGCGGAAGCGTCCCGGCAATTCCGTGCGGGAGCGTTTGCCGTCGACATTACGCCGACAAAACTGCCGGTATTAGTCAACGGCGGCTTTTTACCGAGGACCGTTGACAACGTCAACGATCCGCTCCACGCCCGTTGCCTGGTTCTCGACGACGGAACGGAACGCATCGCTCTGGTCGTCGTCGATTCCTGCGTTTTGCCGATCTCGCTGGTCGACGAAACGAAGCGGCTCATCGAAAGTGAAACGAAAATTAAACGGGATCGGATCATGATTTCCGCAACGCATTGTCACTCGGCGCCGTCGCTCGCTTTTCTCCTCGGAACACCGGCGGACGCGGACTACGCCGCTTGGCTGCCGCAAAAAATCGTCGAGGGAGTTGTTGCCGCCGTGAAGAATCTCGCTCCGGCAAAGGTCGGTTGGGCCGTCGGTTACGACAGGAACAACGTCTACTGTCGTCGATTCCTGATGAAAGAAGGAACGGCGGCGACGAATCCGTTCAGCGGCAAAAAGAGCGACCGGGCGCAGATGAATCCGGGCCACGCGAATCCGAACAAAATAGCTCGAACCGGTCCGGTCGATTCCGGCGTGTCGGTACTGTCCGTGGTTTCGACGGACGACAAACCGATGGCCGTGTTTGCCAATTACTCGACGCACTACGCCGGAGTGTCCGGCAACGTACTGTCCGCCGATTACTTTGCCGTTTTTGCGCAGCGGATCAAGGAAAAAATCGCGGAGAAAATCGGTGTCGACAACGTTCCGAATTCATTCGTCGGCATCATGTCGAATGGAACCAGCGGCGACGCGAACTGTATCGACTTCTTGAATCCGGATCGAAAATTCGATTACAAGAGCGTCGGCGACGACACCGCTCAGGCCGCAATGGACGTTTGGCCGAACATCCAATATTTCGACTGGGTGCCGCTCGGAATGGTCGAAAGGCGTGTCAGCATCAAGAATCGTGTTCCGACGCCGGAAGAGGTCCAAGCGGCGAAAGCACACATTGCGGCGTTACCGAACGGCCAAATTAAAACGGGAGCCGATGTCTACGCACAGAGTACCGTGATGATGGAAAACTGGCCGAAAACGTCGGAAATTCCGCTCCAGGCGATTCGGGTCGGCGAACTCGGCATCACGGCTCTTCCCGGCGAAATCTACGGAATCACCGGTCTGGAAATCAAGGCGCGGAGTCCGTTTAGTCCGACGTTCAACATCAGCATGGCGAATGCTTATTTCGGTTACATTCCGCCGGAGGAACAGCATCGGCTCGGCGGTTACAATACTTGGCGCACTCAAACGAGTTGCCTCGACGTCGACGCCGAAGCGACGATCCGCCAAAACATCGTCGAAATGTTACAGGAATTGGCCGCGGAATAAGAACGTGTCGACGACCTTTTTACCGAAAAGATGATGCCATGAAACAATTGCTCCTTTTCGTGTTGTTTTGCTCGTTGATTGCGGCTGCGTCGACCAAACTTCCGGAAGACAAATCGTTCGGCTCCGCGCTTTTGAAACAGTTACGCCGTCGGGCGCTGCTGATTGCCGCACAGGACGGACTGGGGGCCACGACCCGCGACGCCTTCCTTTCCGAAACCGCGCCGGACGGGGCCGTCCAAATTGTCGAACCGGATCGGTTTTTCGTCGAACAATTCAAACTCAAACTGTAAAAGGGATGATTGAGAATCGTCCCGAAGGGACGCAATGTTTATAACCCCCGGCGTCAGCCGGGGGTAGTAAACGCCAAACGATTTAGCCCCAACGGGGCGTTACTCACTACTGTTACGCCCCATTGGGGCTACCCAATAGGGGGGGGCCATACGTTTCAACTTAAGGTTGCAGCAGTTGATTTTAGCGAAGCAGGACGTGGAGAATACCGAGAGACAACGTTGAGGCAACAAGAAACAACCTCAGTAGCAGAAGGATGACAAAAGAAACCAACCTTATTTTGAAGAGTGCAACAAGGCAAATAAGACAAATGAGGTAAATGAGGTTGATTATTTGTGGGCCTCTTGGCTACTGAGGTTGTTTCTTGTTGCCTCAATGTTGTCTTGGGGAAGTTTTTTATGCTCCTGTTATCAGGAACGTTAACGTGTTAGGGCTTAAGTTGAAACGTATGGGGTTATAGACGTCATGTCCCTTCGGGACAAACTTCCTGAAAACCACACGCAAAAAAACTTTTTTATGTCGGTCCATTGGCTATAAGTCCTTGGCCTTAATACACTTTCACTAATCTTGCCACCGATTCCTTCACAGTTTGAGTAATAATTGTACCGTCCAACTACGGAAAACTACGGAGAAAAAAGACACTATAACACAAAAGTTATCGTCCTTTCAGACCGATCTTCCAGTAATATCCGGCTCCGCTCAAGGCAAAGAACGAGGCGGACGCGGCGTTTATGGCAAGGCTTTGCCATAAACGATGGTAAAACCGGACACAAACGCTCCCTTGTAGGCGCGAACGATGTAGCCCGCAGGCGAGCCGATGGTTGCCGTCGTATCGATATATTGTAACGATTGAACGTTGGAAGCAAGTGCCGTCCACGAACCGTCGGGATTTTGCCGCAGGACTTCGTAACGGTCAGCTTCGGCAACGGTTCCCCAGTCGAGCTTGACACTGCCAACTTGATTCGTAACGATAACTTGCGGAATGCCGAGCTGCGCTTTGCCATAGACGATGGTGAAGCCGGACACCATCGCTCCCTTATAGGCGCGAACGATGTAGCTTGTCGCAACGCCGATGGTTGCCGTCGTGTCGATATATTGTAACGCTTGAACGTTGGAAGCGAGAGTCGTCCACGAACCGTCGGGATTTTGCCGCAGGACTTCGTAACGGTCGGCTTCGGCAACGGTTCCCCAGTCGAGCTTGACGCTGCCGACTTGATTTGTAACGATAACTTGAGGGATGCCAAGCGGTTGCGCTTTGCCGTAGACGATGGTGAAGCCGGAGACGATCGCTCCCTTGTAGGCGCGAACGATGTAGCTCGTCGCAACGCCGATGGGCGCCGTCGTGTCAATATATTGTAACGTCGTCGTGTCGTCAAGTGATGTCCACGAACCGTTGGAATTCTGTCGCAGAATTTCGTACTTGTCAGCGCCGGTGATGACGTCCCATGCCAGTTTGACGCTACCGACTTGATTTGTAACGATAACTTGAGGGATGCCAAGCGGTTGCGCAGTGCCGTAGACGATATTGAAGCCGGAAACGATTGATCCCTTGTAGGCTCGGACGATGTAGCCTGCAGGAGAGCCGATCGTTGCCGTCGTATCGATATATTGTAACGCTTGAACGTTGGAAGCGAGAGTCGTCCATGAACCATTGGGATTTTGCCGCAAGACTTCGTATCGGTCGGCTTCGGCAACGCTTCTCCAGTCCAATTGGACGGCACACGGCAGATTGGTACGGGTCACTTGGGGCGTGCCCAGCCCGGCTTGTGCGGTGCCGTAGATGTTGAGTTGGCAATCGGACATAAACGTGCCTTTATAGGCGCGAACGGTATATCCTGTCGGAACGCCGATCGACATTCCCGTATCGGTAATTTGTAGCCCTGTCGTGTCGACGATAAGCGTCCACGAGCCATTGGGGTTTTGCCGCAAGACTTCGTAACGGTTGGCTTCGGCAATGGCGGTCCACTCCACCTTGACGCTGCCGGGCTGGTTCGTAACGGTAAGCTGGGGAACTCCAAGCTTTGCCGTACCGTAGACGATAGCGAAGCCGGACTCGGCCGTATTCCTGCAGGCACGAACGATGTAGCTTGTCGCAACGCCGATGGTTGCCGTCGTATCGATATATTGTAACGATTGAACGTTGGAAGCGAGAGTCGTCCATGAACCATTGGGATTTTGCCGCAAGACTTCGTATCGGTCGGCTCCAGAAGTTGCCGTCCAATTCAACTTGACACTGCCGACTTGGTTCGTAACGGTTACAGACGGATAACCGGCAAACGCGGTTGCCAGCCAACTCCAATCGGAAGCGGTCGAACCGTTGACGGCGCGAATCTGGAAATCGTACGCCGTGTTTGTCATCAGAGAGGCTATCGTAGACGTGGCCGTCGAGCCGCCGGAAACATTGACGGTCATCCACGTGCTGTCGACGGAACGTTTATATTGGATTTGATAGCCTGTAACATTGTTCACAACGTTCCATGCAAGCGTTACGGAATTCGACGCCGTCGATGTGGTGTGGAAATTCGTCGGAACTGCCGGCGGATCGTATTTTGCAAGCCAAGAAAAATTTTCCAAATATGCAGTCCAATACCCGCCTCCGGCAGTATAAGTGGTAAAGTGGTAGGCATTGAGTTGCGCGGCCCACACGATATTGAGACTTTTTAGTACATTCGGCGCATTGGCGCCACCACCGAAATGATCGTCCGAATCGGAAAGCAACAGAGAAACGTAGTAATCACTTGCCAATTTCGACTTTGACGTATCATATACTGCCCCCCACACGGTAAGCGCATGCCCGCCGTCTCGAGAAATCCATGGATCGTACCATCCTATTCCCAAACCAACGGCTGCCCCGTCTTTTAGCGAGTCAACGGCGGAAGTCAGACTATTAACAGACGACACACCAACCAAACCGGCAACAGAGGTATAAGTTGCCGAAGGATAAAAACCTCCCCCCGGCGAATTGACTTGTGCCCATCCCTCATTAGCCCAAGCGGTTCCTTGTCGCTGGTAATTACCGGTCAAAAACCACTCATTGCCAAAATATGCCTGACTTCCCGCATCCGTAAAATGAGAATTAAAGTAACTCAAAATATCGTCTTCCGTTTGAAAAGTGCCGACATTTCCCCAATTGGTAAACGCAAGCATGTTGGCCGAAGTTGCTGCCCAGCACAGATCCGAATCACCGCTACCGGTTTTTTCCGCATCATAGGGATTGAGATTGTTCAAAAAGGCCAACGATCCGCCGACGATGGCATTTTTTTCCGCTAAAGACAAACCTGTCAAATAAGCCTCTAGTGAACCGCCCACACCAATGATGATGTCATAAGTCTTCGAACCAATCAGCGAACCTGCTGCCTGTGGCGTCGGCGAATCGAGCGCATTATTCCGCCCTTCCCAATCGGGCAAAAGATGTGGACCTGGTCCCACCGGCATCAATCCGTCCGGTTCCGTTGTTTTTAAAAGGTCCGGGTTTTTTAGGCTGGCGATGTACAGTCCCATCAACTCGTCGAACTGTTGCCAAGCGATCTGTCCTTTCGGAGTGGCCGAATAGTCAGGATCAAGCCATGGGCCTAATGGTTTCTCCCTCCTTTCCGGTTTGTATGTGTCGATGCATGTCTCATAAACATGTTTGAGAGAGAGACCGTCTATATCAGCGATCCCATAGTAGCGGGAGATAGACGCAAAGTCGTCGGAGACTGTCGGCGGTGAAAACCGATTCGGGTATTGCTCGTAAAATTTCAGTGAATCCTCTACGGTCCATTGCGGATCGCCGATGCCCTTAAGCCAATCGCTCGGAATGCTATTCACATATTGCAAATACAAATTAGCAAACCGTTCCCAAGCGGCCTGTACTTCAGGAGTAGACGAATAACCCGGTCCCACACCAACCATCCCCATGCAGTTCGCCACATAAATTTGCTTGAGGGACATTCCATTGTAGCCGGGAATTCCATAGTAGCGTGGGATGTCTCCAAAATCGTTTTCGGCGGCGGTAAACAACTCTTCGCCCAAAATGGAATAGTTACCGGGACGGCTATCTCTTTCGACGATCCACACATGTTGACTTGTTACGAGCGTGACCTCTTCTGCAGTCCTTAAAACATTGTCGATGTGCAAAAAGTTATTTGTGCTCTCAAGAACGATACCTCCCAAAGCAACATTACCACTTTCAATGGCAAGAACCCCTGCCTCTGAGCTACCAAGAATTTGAAGTTTTTCTCTTCCCGAGGCGATGATCGCAACGTTACCAAACTGCGCGGAGTCGACATTGATTACCAACAAGGCCTCATTCAAGTCGATCACAGAGCGGTTGGTGTCGGTCCGAACGACGATCAAATCATCTTGCTCTGTTTGGGCAGCACTGTTGATGGCTGCTTGTAGGTATTCTGTATGGAGTTGCTCTGTTGTGATTTCAATAATGTTGTATCGATCCAGGCTTTCCGCAAGGCTCAGCTCGGCGTACTGCAAACGAAGAGCGTTGAACTCTTCGACGGAGACCGAGAGGAGTTCGCGATTTTCGAGGGATTCCATCCGTAGGCGGCGAGCCTTCGGTGCGTTGGTTTTTCCACTGTTTGATGATGAATTGTTGCCTAAAAAACGTCGGAACAGTTCGGTCAGCACGGCAAAACTCCTTGGAAGAATTGTAGAGGAAAAACACACCCCCACTTGTATTTTCGTCCATCTGCGCGGAAAAGTCAAGGAAAACCGGGGGGGGAGGGGGGCCCACGCCGCTAACAAGTTTCACGAATAGAATCCGAGTCGCTCGGCA
>JGI24702J35022_10002073_pt1 | contig 12358 bp, 11 predicted proteins | sample TergutTh196P4_FD_35022 | JGI IMG/M metagenome (IMG submission 35022)
TTTACCGCTTTTATTTCACTATCGGAAAGTATCTCTTTCTCAAATTCTTCTATTACATCTTGAGAACAATGAGTAATACGATAAATATGACTATTAATCAAATACATAATGCTTTATATGTTAATAATATAATTATCCATATACATTTTTTCAGTTGCTTGATTGAATTTATCTGCCCAAACTTTCATTATTAGCTTGATATAATAAATTCGATTTCTCTTCATTCTTATTTTTATAAATAAAAACAAGATTATGATAAAAATGAATTTCTACAATATTTAGATCGAAGACGGTTGGCTGATAATCAGGAATATTAAATTCGCTATAATTTAAGCTATCCGTTAATTTTTTACAAAAATTCATGGCTGTAGCCGGATTATTAAAATTTTTGTTGTCTCCGCCCATAGATTCCCAATATGAAGTTTGAATATCTTCTATTACATAAATTCCCCCATCCTTTAATTTTGGAAACAAATATTTGAATGTAGTGATAATATGTTCATTGATGTGACTTCCATCGTCAATAATAAAATCAAATTCGCCATTGTCGGAAATTATTTTACTTAAAATATGTTCATCCGTTTGACTTCCTTGATATATTTTGATACGGTTTTCCTGTAGTTTGGATTTTTCAAAAATATCTAAGGATACTATTTGTCCAAAAGGAAAATATTTTTTCCACATTCGCAGAGAATGTCCTCCTATGCCAGGATTATCATAACCTCCAACACCGATTTCAAAAAGTTTGATTCTTTTAAACCGGTATTTTTTAAAATGCTTATCATAATGTTGCGTATAATTATGTCCGCCATTTTTATCGCTTCCGAAAATCAATGACAAAATATTTAAGTTGCCGTAAAAAGGAATACATCGAATGCAAAATATAAAAAATTTACCGTATTTTTCTCTGATTTCTTTCAATTGTAAAACAGAAAAATACTTGAGTAACAGTTGTTTCATCTTAATTCTATTATTAATATATTAAACTAATGTCTTAATAAATTCATTTATTCTCTCTGCCATTGTTTGCTCGTCAAGATGACAATTTTCGATGTCTTGCCGGGCTTTAGTTCCTAAATCGTTCAATTGATCTTTATGAGTTAGCAAATATTCAATTTTATTTTTCATATCTATTTTATCGTAAGGATTTACAAAAAATATCCCTTGAGCGTTTTGAAGATAATCTGTTGAACTGGGGGTTTTCGTGACAATTACCGGTTTACCCATAGCCATAGATTGCAAAAAACTCATTTGTCCATACGAATAATTGAAAACCGGCAATGGGATTATTACAAATAGACTTCCGGCAATATACTTTTTGAGCGCTGAAACAGAGGATTTTGGAAGAGAAACAATATTATTTTGGTTAATAATCGAAGAATCACCGATAATATATAACTGTGTAGAAGTGTTTATTTCCTTCCAAGCATCCAGCAAAGTCGGATAATCGCGTTTACTATATCCGAATGAAAGTACATAATCTGCTGTGGGCAGATTCAACGGATAAAATTCTTCGGTATTTACTCCGAATGGAATAAAGCGACTCTGCCGAATCAATCCTCTATAAACCGTTTCATATAATTTTTGTTGAACAGAAGCATGATAGATAATAGCCGGATGACTCTTTAAAGCCCATCGGATGAGAGAAATTTCTATCCGGTTGTTCCGTCCGCCATTCATTGCACCCACATCAATTATGATATGTAAAGGTCTGCGTTCTTTTTTCCGAAACCGGTTTAAAAGCGAATATACCAGGCCACTTTGGGCGCCGTGTGAAATTACCGCATTATATTTCTTTCCTTTATTGAAAGCCAAAATAGCCTGCCAGATATAGAATTTTATCTTTTTTTCTAAATAATGTAATCTATTCTGTGCTTGAATATCAATAACATCAACTTGAGTATCGTCAGAAAAATACTTGAAAAACCAGTAAGGTTTTCCGAAAATATATTTATCCGGGGCTTGTAATTCGGTTATATCTGTCCCTGATTTTATAACTGTCCAATTTGGCAAAAACAATATTTTCATTTTTTAGAAATAATCTGCTTGTATTGTTTCAAATAATTTTCTACCGTTATGGATATATCGAAATGATCGCAGGCATATTTATATGCTTTTTCAGCCAATGCTTCTCTTTCCGTTGCAGGAAGTTGAATGATGCGGTATAATTGTTCTGCATAATCTTCTGCATTGCCGGATTGGAAGGTGTAGGAATACATCCCATTAAAAGAAGTCGTTTTCATTCCATCCACATTGGAAATCAGAGTAGGTACCCTTGCGCTCATTGCTTCTGTGATTGTTAATCCAAAGCCTTCCCATAATGACGGTTGAACCAGTAAATCGTAATTTGATAAATTTTCTCGAATATAATCTTTGGTCTGTGCCCCGCAAAAAGTAACATATTCATTAATTATTAATTGAGAGGAAAGTTCTTTTAAATAATTTTCCGAATCTCCTTCACCGATAACATCCAGATGTATATTTGTATAATTATATTGAGTAACCAAACTATGAATTGCTTTTAATGAAAGATGCTGTCCTTTATTCAGATGATCCAAACGCCCTATTTGAACTATTCTAAAAATGTTTAAACTTGCATTGCTTTTTTTCGTATTGAACTTCCGGATATCTACTCCATTATATACCACCTGTGCTTTTATTCCTGCATGTTTCCATATACTTTCCCGAACTTCATCTGTAATAGCAAAAACACGGGTGTACTTATTTATACCTTGATAACCCAGCCGGACAGAATGTACAGTGAGACAAAAGTTTTTTTTCAGGAAATATGACGGGAAAAATTTAATAATATTGTCCATTTGGCTATGGATAATATCCGCGTTAGAAAATAAGAGAAGAAAATTTAATTTTAAAATATAGAAAGGATTTTTGCTTTTAAGTGGTCTGTTGATCGTGTATATTCTGACTTGAGGATTAATCTGCAACAATAAATCGTAATCAATATCCCGATTCACTATTAACAATTCTACTTCATGTTCAAGACATTGCCGGTTGATAATATCTACNGACATAGTTTCGGCTCCGCCGTATCTCAGTCCCCATAATATATGCATTATCTTCATAGCGATATTTTTATTTAAACATCATCCGANGTTTTATTTTACCCGCCCATATCCGGCAGATTATATACAATAAATGAAATTTTGCCTTGGAAAATTTTTTAGCCCCATGANGATCCAATATTTGTTTGGTATTTTGCAGAAATCGAATTCCCCCTTGTGCTGTCTTGGTGTCTTCCCACATACGAAAAGCAGCAAGAGCATGGCGTTGGAAATAATAAATTTTCCCATTCTCTTTTAATAACCGAAGCCATAAGTCCAGATCCATACAATAATATACTGATTCGTCTAAGTATCCGATTTGTTCTATCAGACACCTGTTATAAAAAGAACCCGGTTGAATAACACTATAATTTCTGTTCAAAAGATGGTTTCGATCCGGAATTTTTCGTATGAATTTGTACAACAACTTTCCCTCTCGATCAATAACATCCAATATGGCCGGATAGTAAATGCTTCCATCCGGATGCCGGTGATACAATTCTACTATTTTTTCCACACAATCGGGATAAAGCAGATCGTCGGAATTGATCCAACCTACCAATTCTCCCGTAGCCCGCTTGAAGCCTTTATTGATGGCGTCACTTTGTCCGTTGTCTTTCTCAGAGATCACACTTATTTGATCTTGGTACCGATTGATAATTTCCAACGTACAGTCGGTAGATCCGCCATCTACGATAATGTATTCGATATTTTTGTAGGTTTGATTCAACACCGAATGAATCGTCTGTTCGACAAATTCTCCTTGATTGTAAGATGGCGTGATAATGGATATTTTGATATTCTCATTCATTTTATATTAAATATCAGATGAATACATAACATTAAAAGATGTATCTTCTTGTTCGGTTTTCTGTATTATACAATAAGTGATAAGCGGCAAAAGGAAAGTAACCGGATTAAGGAGATTTGCCGAGAAAAACGAAACGCTTATTGTCAGTATTAAATAAAGAAAAGAGAAAAAACCATAGCGATTATCTCTTTTTTTGTAGAAAAATACCATAAAGTAAACAATTAATAAAAGATATAAAAGCGTACCTATATAACCAAACCGGAGAAACAAAACAGAGTAGGAAATATCAGCAGTTTCAACCTGTGCAGGGGTGTCTGTTAATTCTTCTATCAATCCGATTTTAAAATCAAACATTTTTTCCACCAATTTGGAATCCTCCGGTATTAATCCCGCTCCCAAAATCATCGCTTTAGGATGTTCTAATAAATATTGATTCCGTTCCAGCAAATGGAGAACCCTGAAAGTGAAAGTAGAATTTCCTAAATTTTCCATATCAAATTCCGAAGAGTCAATATTTCCTGTTACCACAGCCTTCACATCCAAGTAGGTCCGTGAATGAACAAATTTATATCCCAGAAAAACAACAAAAAGAAACGTGAAAACAAATGTAATTGCTAAAAAACGAATCCTTCTTATGTAAGGCAAACCAACTACATATCCTATAAGTATTGATAAGAAAAAACCGCTAAGCACGCTTCGATGAAAGGCTCCTAATAAGGCTGCCGTAAAAAGAATCATAGTCGCATATTTGGGAGTTCCTTTCAGCGGATTATAATATAGCGCCATGAATGCAAAGAAAAAAAGCATATCCGGCTGATTGTAAAAACGGGAAATTTTTATTCCAAATAACCGGACATAACCGGTTCCTACATTTAATAAAATGTTTTTATCAATAACGATCTGTAAGAGAAAAAGTAAGGAAGTAAATAAAGAAACAAAAAACAAACATTTCAAGAGGGTTTCCAATGTTTTTTTAGGAAGGGATCGAAACAAAAAATAAACGATCCAAAAAAACTGATACCTGCAAGTCCGGAGTATCTCTCCCCAACCCAATCTAATTACGAATTTGTTATAAAGTATACAGATAATTAGAAATGAAGCCCAAAGGATAAGGTATTTGGTAAAATCGTCCCGATTGAAAAAACCTCGATTGTAAATACTTTCGATAATTATAATTCCAAGCAATATCAAAAATGCGAAATCGCTTCCTTTGGATATAAATGCAAACTTGGTTATTTCTTCGGGAACCAAATTGAATCCGGATGTAATAAAAAAGAAAAACAATAATAATGCCGGAATTTTATAATTACGGATATACAGAAAGACGGCAATTAATGCTATTCCAATAAAAATCATNGCTTANTATTTATTCCAGATACCGGCGGCTTTATTNTTAATTAATTTATTTAATTGTACCGGCGCCCAAATCATACGCGGGGTATAGACAATCACCGGAGCAAGTATAATCCCGAAAGCCCCCAAGTTATGTCCCAGCCAAATAGCTATGGGAATTATCAAAACCATTTCTACAATTGAACTGTACATTTGCAGTTTTACTTTTCCGATTCCATTGATCGGATAAATATGAATATTCAGCCAGCAGGTCGCAGAGACATATAAACATACGGCAGAGGACATTAAAAATGAAATGTTTAAGATATTATTACTATTTTCCAGCATCCACCGGTTAACCCAAATATAATAAATGAACGGTGATAAAAGAAGTAATATCAATTGCATAATTAATGAATACAAAAAAATCTTTTGTAAGCNGGCAATGGATTTTTGCATCCATTCAAAATCTTTTTGCGTGTAAGCATCCGTAAATGAACTCCAATAGGGTATAATAATAATACCTATTACATTCAGCGTTAACGAAAATAAACGAAATGCCGTATTAAAATTAGTTACTTCTACAGGGTTAGTCATTCCTTGAATTAAAAACAATAATGTCTGGGTAACCATTAGAAAAGCAAAGCCCATAATAAAAAATTTAAATCCTAAATTCATCATTGACTTAGCTAATTTAAAATCCACGCTCTTGATAGCCGGACGCCAGGCTTTGTATTTAGTCTTGAACAACACAATGCTTGAAATGATAAGTACGAAAACAGGAACAAATCCTGTTACTAATCCTAATGATATTAACGACGGTGCAACGGTTTTCGATAAAATAAAAATTCCGATCAAGGTGAGCAATTGTCCCAACATATCTAAAAAAGAACCGATTGCCGGTTTTTGATCGGCAGTAACCACAGATTTTAATAAATTAAAAACAAAAGTAAAGCAGAAAGAAAAAATTAATATCCAAATTAAACCGAAAACTTCCCGGTTATAAACCGGTGAAATATTTAGCTTTTCAAATATCCAGTCCCAATTTAAAAACGTGCTAATAATACAAAACAGAAAAAAAACAAATAGGCAAATAATGGCCATAATCGCATAAGTTGAGCTTATGTATTTTTTTACCGATTCGATATTTCCTTTTGCTTTTGCCTCTGCTACCTTATTTTTCATTCCATTACCCAAACCAATGTCGAATAAGTTAAGCCATAAGATCATCGAATAGATAGTTAACCAAATGCCGTTACGTTCCGAATTTACATAACTTATTGTTAAAGGAACTAAAATCAAAGAAATAAGAATAGTAATCCCTTTAATGGCAAAAGACGCGGCAACATTTTTTTTGGTCAGAATCGTTCGCTCGTGTCCTTCATTAAAGAAATTGAATATTTTTTCTCTGATGAAACGAATCATTTTTCTTTTCTTCTCCGTGTGTAATTATTAACCAATGGAAAGCCATAAATTGCAGACAAAGGAAACACAATCCCTCCGAAAAATAATGTGGTAATAGCTACTTTGATAAGTCTGGGTTCAACCGGCTTGTTAATAACATAAGGCTCATCAATCACTTTCAACTTAGGTAATAATGAAACGCCTTTTACTCCGGTTTCTTCCCGCATTTCCAACAAGAAAATGTAAATTGTTTGTTGGAGTTCCTGTTCCCGTTTTAGTTGAAGGTAATCCTTTTCAATTGCCGGAATTTTTCCGATTTTATTTATTATTTCCGATTCTTTTTTCTTTAAGTTTTCTACTGCAATCAATAAGCCTTTTTTAACATTGGCAACCGATTGCAGAAGAGTTGTTCGCTGCGTTTCCACTTGTTCATTCAATTCCTTAGCTAATGTGCTCTGTAAAACTGTTTTAAACATATCATTTCTCTGAGTCAATACTTTATTATATTCACCGATTATTTCCGCCATCACAGGAGTAGCTATCGTTGGACTGAGTGGAATCAGAGCGTATTTATTTTTTTCATCATTAACGAAATCAACAATTAGATCAATGATTTTCAATTCTGTTTCTGTTTCAAGGAGGGTTGGTTGTAATTCACCGCTAATTGCAAAATAATACTTTACATCGGCTTCTATGTCTGTTAAAGTGTATTGATTTTTAAAATTTTGAATGGCTTGATCCGCTTGTAATAACTCCTTATGAACTGATTGTAACCTTATATTAATAAAATCCAAAGTTTTGTTTGTTACTAAATCTTTATCCGATTCCCATTCCGTATTGTAGGTAGTAATAACTTCATTAATGATTTTTTTTGCTAATACAACATTTTCCGAATTCATACTTATTTGAATTAAGTCAGAAGATTTTTTTTCGAAATCCACTTCAATTGCACCCCGGTAGATTTGAGCCATATAATCGAAATTGGTATAGAAAACCTGTATTTTCAAAGGTTTTTTATAATTATCGAAATATTCTGATTTAGAAATAGTAAATGCTCCTGCCGGAGTTTCTAAAACTGATGGGAAATTACTCACTTCATATTTTCCGAGTACTTTTCCCCCTTGTTTCATTTTTATAAAAGTTTGATCTTTTTTCACATCTAAAATGAAAATAACAGGAGTAACCGTATCCGAAATTGCCTCGTTAATACTCAGAACAACAGGGGATTGGTCATATAGATTAGTTTTTATCATACCCAAAAACTCTACTTGCGTATAATCGAAATTAAGAGCAAATTTACGGACAATTCTTTTCACATATCCCTGAGACCCCATTTTAATTGTTTCATCCTCAATGTTTTGTGAACCTCTTCCCAGTCCGAATGCATTTAGTAAGGATTGATTTTTTGAAACAGATGCTGCGCCCATCAACGATTCATCCTGACGAAGATTGACTTGCGCTGTTACTCTCATTACGGGAGTTTTTGTTTTCAAGTAAAAAAAAGCAAGAATTAAACAGATTGCCATACTGATAACAAAATAGTACCAATGTTTTAGCCATAAGAAAACGGTATCTTTTATTTGCTCAAATTCACTTTTATTCTCTTGGTTTCTCATATCAATAGTATTCATAAAATTTATATTATTTCCTTAGAGAAATTATTGCGATGGTTGTTGAAGCAACAATGGAAACAGCGCTGAACACCATGGAGTAAATGGAAAATTTGTAACCGTCTGCTACACCGTATTTACTTTCTAACTGTCTCGTTTTATTAGGTTCAACAATTATCTTATCATTTTGCTGTAAATAATAATAAGGTGAAGCAAATAAATCGGACTTGGTCAGATCGAACCGGATAAAATCAAGCTTGCCGTCATTATTTTCTCTGATCAGCAGCACATTTTTTCGATTACCATGAATAGTTAAATCGTTTGCTGCTCCAATAGCATCCAAAATGGAAATTCTTTCCTGGCTGACGGAGATCGTTCCCGGTTTCAGAACTTCACCTAAAACGGTAACTTTGAATGACATAATTTTCAAAGTGACAATAGGATCGTCAAAGTAATCGGATATTAATGTTTTTATCCGTTCGACTGCTTGGGATTTTGTAAGTCCCGCTAAATGTATCTGTCCTATTACCGGATAATTAATAGAGCCGTCATGATCAACGGTGTATGTTTGGACTGAAATTGATTGTTGTACCATAGTTTCTTCTCCGGGACTCAGGTAAGAGGTCATCGGAAGATTGAACTGCGCTACCTTAACTTGATCTAATACGGGGGCGGAAATAGTAATCAGCAGTTCGTCAAAATTTTTAATGATTGGTTCGTATACTTTCGAATCGTTTATCAATTGCTGATTTTGCCGGTATTCTTCCAAATCCTGAAAATAAACGACATTTTTGGGCACAGTCATACAAGAAAAAAAGAAAGCAGGGGAAAGAAGAATAAGTGAAATTTTTATTTTCATCCTTTAAACTGTTATGTGTATATTAAAGTAATTAGTAAAGTTAAAACGTAGAAACCGGATAAATCGTATGTATATTTTAAATTAATTTTACTTTTTTAAACAAGCATTGCTTCACTTTTTTCGATTCTTAAGTTATATTCAAATTTATCAATTGAGTATTTTCATTCAATATCTTAACCATTTTACAATTTCGGCATAGGTTGGTTTTTTTCCATACATTAATATGCCGACACGGTAAATTTTTGCCGCTAATTTAACGGTGAGTATAACGGTTAGAGCTAATAAACCAACCGATAGAAGCATCTGCCACCAAGGAACGCCAAACGGCAAACGAACCATCATCACAATTGGCGAGGTAAATGGAATTATAGACGTCCAAAACGCCAAAGGTCCATCCGGATTTTGAGCGCTGAAAAAACCTGCATAAAGTGCAAATAAAACCAAAATAGTGATCGGCATCATGTATTGTTGCGTATCTTCTTGACTGTTAACCATTGCCCCAATTGCCGCAAATAGCGAAGCATACATCAGGTAACCGCCAACGAAAAACAGTATAAAGTAGGAACAGATTTCCAACAGATTAACAGCTCCGAGTAATCCGCTCATGGTTTGAAACAAGCTGAGACTTTCGGATAAAGCTATGCCCGAAAAACTAAGCCCCAGAAAGACCACCACCCAAATACCGAATTGGGTCAAACCAACCAAACCGATCCCAACCAATTTTCCCATCATCAAATCGTATGGTTTAACGGAAGATACGATTACTTCCACAATACGGTTGGTTTTTTCCTCCATGACGCCCTGCATCACCATCGCTCCATAAACAAAGATGAACATGTAAATCAAAAATGTAAAAACCATGCCTATTGTCGAAGCAAACTCGGCTGAAGTTTGTGTTTCTTTCCCGGTTTCATCCGTCTTAATGGTTTTTATTTTCAGGTTTACCTTACTGTCTTCGATAATACTCTTCAGATTGGGAATTTGATAGGATTCTAATTTTTTATTACTTAAATAAGGATTTAATTGCGAAGTAATGGTGGTTTCGGCACTAATAACGATCTGTTTGAGTGAATAAAGTGAAATAGCTTCAGGATTTTTCAATAAATCATCGGTAATAATCAAGGTAGCATAGACTGATTCATCGGAGTTTTTCCGAAAATCTGCAAATCCTTCTTTGGCTTCGATAAATACATACTGGTCGGTATTTTTTAAAACCGGAAAATATTCGCCGGTCTCATCCGCAACGACTATTACTTTCGCTTTTTTATCACTAAGCAACGATAGAAAAACAATCCCTCCTACCATCCCTACGAAAAGAACAGGCATTAAAAGCGTAAGAATAATAAAAGATATTTTCCTGACCCGGGTCAAATATTCCCGTTGTATAACAATTCCTATTTTGCTCATACACTGTTGTTTTTTGTAACTGTTTGAATAAAGACGTCATTCATGGAAGGAATTTCTTCTTCAAATGAAAGAATTTCGTTTTTTTGTAATAAAAGGGATAGAAAAGCCGAATTGGAACTATTCTGTAAATTCCGCACACGAAACCAATGATTCCGCAAATGCATTCCTTCTTCTAAAATTTCACATAAACCGGGATCAATAGACAAATCTTCGCTCTCGGTTTGCAGTTTGAAAATATGTTTTTTATGACGCGAACGAATTTCGGCTACATTACCGCTCAGGACAACTTCCGAACGGTCAATCAAAGCGATTTCATCGCAGATTTCTTCTACCGACGCCATGTTGTGTGTAGAGAAAATAATGGTTTTCCCTTTTTCCTTTAATTCCAATATCTCATTTTTCAATAACTCGGTATTCAGGGGATCAAATCCACTGAACGGTTCGTCGAAAATCAGCAGTTCAGGATCATGTACAACTGTTATTATAAATTGTATTTTTTGCTGCATTCCTTTCGAAAGTTCTTCTAATTTTTTATCCCACCAGGAAAGTATGTCGAATTTTTCAAACCAGATTTTTAATCTTTTCTTAGCTTCTGCAATCGGCAAACCTTTTAAACGTGCCAAGTAAATGGATTGTTCTCCTACTTTCATTCTTTTATACAAACCTCTTTCTTCCGGCAGGTAGCCGATATTGTAAATATCATCGGGCGCTAAAGGGCGGTTTTTGAAACATACTTCACCCGAATCAGGGGCTGTAATCCGGTTAATTATCCGGATTAAAGTGGTTTTCCCCGCCCCGTTGGGACCTAACAGTCCGAAGATTTTCTGTTTGGGAACTTGTATACTGACCCGGTTTAATGCCAAATGCGCTGCATATTGTTTGACAACTTCCTTTGTTTCAAGAAAAATCATATTTCACGAATTTTTGGCAAAGTTAGTATTTTCCATTGTAATATGAAAAATACATAAACTTTACGCCGTTTAAGATCATATTATCATTATACACTACAGAAGATAAAAATGCTAACAATGTGATAAAGAAATTTTTTAACCGGTAACTATTCGGATTTTCCTGAATATTTTATAATTTTGCAAACGCAAAATCAATGATATGATAAAAAGAAAATCCTCAAATAAACCGAATGGAAATTCGCCTTCGCTTCCCGGATGGAGGCGGTTTTTAAAAAGTAATGCAACTCATTTTGTCATAGGTTTGATCATCTTAGTGATTTCAATTTATGTCTCAATTGCTATGCTTTCTTTTCTTACGGGAGCGGGAGCAGCCGATCAAAGTAAAATTGAAGGTATTTCCTTTTTCCACTGGGGCAGCGTGGAGGGCATAAACAATTGGACGGGTATGCGTGGCGCTATTCTGAGCGACCGGTTAATGAACAAGGGATTCGGCGTTTCCACCTTTTTTCTTTTTCTGTTTTTGATATTTGTCGGATTACGTTTAATGAAGGTCAAATATTTTAACCTGATCAAATATTTTATTATTTTTTCTATTCTTACTATTTGGACTTCAGCTACGTTATCCCTTCTATTCGGGGGCTTTTTTAAGGATACCGCCTATTATATCGGTGGAGCGCACGGCGAATATTTATCAGGATTAATGATTAATAATTTTGGTATTATGGGTACAATCCTTATAATTATCGTTGTGCTGATTCTAATTCTGATGATGATTTCTTCACGGACGATTCCTTTCTTACAAAAACTTTTCAAACGAAAACCGAAAACCGATGAAGAGAGAAAAACAGAGAAAAAAGGAAGTAAAATTTATTCGGAAGAGCAGGGAACTACAGGAAAATCAATTTCGGAAACCTGGGATATCCACCACGTTCCCGAAAAACAAGAATTAATAAATATCCCTT
>JGI24702J35022_10002074_pt1 | contig 12355 bp, 17 predicted proteins | sample TergutTh196P4_FD_35022 | JGI IMG/M metagenome (IMG submission 35022)
TAGGCCCAGCCGACGACCGACATGTAGATGCAGAACAGAATCCAGAGGCGTTGCTGATCCGAGAAGGCGTAGGGAATTTCGCCGAAGCCGATCGTGGTGGCCGTGTAGCTGATGAAGTAGAGCGCCCAGAAAAAGCTTATTTGAGTCGGCTGGCCGTCGATGATCGGGCCGGGGGCCAGGGTGAGACCGAATACCGAGATCGAGATGATGATGATGAGCAGAATCAGCGGCGCGCGCAGTCGCCGGATGATCATCAGAAAGATACTCTGACGCCGCTCCACGGGCGTGGCCGGGGACATGGTCACTTTTTCAGCGTCGCTGCATCATGGTTTCGGCAACCATCATCGTGACCGAAACCGCGTTGGCGAGAAACGCGCCGCTCGCCAGCGAAACCACCTTTGCCATTTCGGACGGGGCAAGTGGGTCGTGTCCGGCGATATGGGTTGAGTAACCCCATACCATTGCGGCGGCGATCAACTGCAAGTCGGCTACCAGACTGGTGGCAAGGTGGATCGCGCCGATCTGGGTACGATCGCCGAGNTTGAGCATGGTGGCGATCANGCTGATGACGATTGCGCCGAACAGCTCNTAAATATCATGCACGGCNGGATCGTCTATCGGGCCGATGATGAACCCGAAATTGAGCGTGGCGGCGAGCAGGATGAAGAAACCGAAGATGACTTTTTCAAGGTTCATGTCTTCTCCTCCGCGCGGCGCGCATATCGTCCAGGAAGCGCCGCGCATGGCGACGGTTCGTATTTCTGGATTATATAAGGGCCATTACGAGAAGACGTGGTTTTCTTCCTGTTTTGCGGGATTTGGGTTTGTGCAGCATGCTCCCGAAGAGGGGCAGGTCACACTCAGCAGTTACTCGAATGAGAGCACCAGCCGTTTTCCGAGCGCGGCGGCGGCGCGGTCAAGCGATTTCAGCGATGGCCAATGCCTTGGATCTTCCAGGCGGCGCGCGGAAGGCCAGGATGTTTCAAGGGCGCGGGCAAGATCAGACAGACTTCTGTCGCCGCGCGTGCCACGTACCAGCATCGCGGCCTGTGTTTTTGCATCCGGAGCAATGTAGTAAGACCCTTCTGCGTTCAATGTCGGAGCGGGAATTACAGCACCATCCTCCAGTTTGAGGTCGAGCATGACGGAAAGCACCTCTGCTGCATTAAACAGGGCTTCTTCCTCGGTTTGTCCTTCGGTAAAGGTGTCCGGGAAGTCGATGAACTGGACGAAGAACCCGCCTCCGGGTTGTTCTTCAATCGTTGCAGGATAGCGAATTTGCATGTTTGTGCGTCCTTATCTCAGTCTGATGCCGGTTTGCCGTTCAATGGCAGACAGCATTCCGGGCGTCAGATCACGGCTTCCATGTACGGGGACGGGAACGATCTTGCTGCCAGAGGCCATGATGTGATGGCTTCCGCTGATTCGCCGGAGCGTCCATCCGGCTGCTTTCAGCTTGGTGATGACTGCTTTACCGTTCATATTTTCATGATATATCTTTTTTGACAGACAGTAAGTTTACCATCACATGAATGTGAATTTTGTCGGATGTCGTCAATGCGATCATTACATCAACCATCAACTTGCATAGTCTGCCTGCGCCGTGCTGTACATGCAGCAGACGGTGCCAGACCAGCATGGATTCAGGACGTAGACGCCGTCCGCGAGGCGCTGCGCACGTTCATCGGCGAAGTGACGCTCATCCCGGAAAACGGCGCACTGACGGCAGAAGTGCAAAGCGCCGGACTGGCCGGCGCTTTGCAACGGGTGTTGGTTGCGGGGGCAGGATTTGAACCTGCGACCTTCGGGTTATGAGCCCGACGAGCTACCGGACTGCTCCACCCCGCGTTGGAGAGCGCGAACTATATAAAATTTGTCACACGAAGGCAAGCGATTTTGTGCTGTCAAGTAGTTGACTAAATTACACGGAAATCGTAGAGTCGAATTGTTGAACGTTTTGCTCGGGTATTTTCCGGAGTTAACGTATCGACAACGACAACCAAAATGATGCAGTGGAGGAGACAACCCATGAGATTGACAACCAAGGGCCGTTTCGCAGTGACGGCGATGATCGACCTGGCTTCGCGCGAGTACAACGGGCCGGTGACGTTGAATGCCATTTCGGAGCGCCAGCGCATTTCCCTTTCGTACCTGGAGCAGCTTTTCGGGCGGTTGCGCCGTTGCAACCTCGTCACGAGCGTGCGCGGGCCGGGCGGCGGTTATCGGCTGGCGCGCGACATGGACGAAATTACCGTGACGGACATCGTGCTTGCGGTCGATGAACCGCTCGACGCAACCCGTTGCGGCGGGCGGGCAAACTGCAACAACGCTGCGCAGTGCATGACTCATGATCTGTGGAGCAGCCTGAACAGGCGCATGTTCGACTACCTGGACTCGGTGACGCTCGGGGCGTTGGTCGGACGGCCCATCTACGTCGGTTCCTGTGTGTCCGAAGAAGGGCAGGTGATACCGCAGCGTCAGGAACAGGTGGAGATACGAGCAGTTTGAACTTTTTTGACAGAATCCCCGCCTTCGTTTCCCTCGCAACCTTCGTATATTTCGGGCGGGAAACCATGTCGTTGTATCGGTGTCGGCGAGCTTGGTGTATACCACCACATCTGCCGCACCTACCCCATCCATCCGTCAAACCCGATTCCACCATCCAGAAGGACGAGGAGCAGTCATGGTGAAGCTTCCTATCTACCTCGATTATTCGGCGACCACTCCGGTTGATCCGGACGTGGTGCAGGCGATGATCCCTTGGCTTTCCGAGCGTTTCGGCAATCCTGCCAGCCGTTCCCACTCCCTCGGCTGGGAGGCGGAGACAGCGGTGGAAGCGGCGCGCGAGAATGTGGCGGCGCTGGTCGGCGCGGATCCGCGCGAGATCGTCTGGACTTCCGGGGCCACGGAGTCGAACAACCTCGCCATCAAGGGCGCGGCGCATTTTTACAAGGAAAAGGGCCGTCACCTCGTCACCCTCAAGACCGAACACAAGGCAGTGCTCGATACCGTGCGCGAACTCGAACGCGAGGGGTTCGAGGCCACTTACCTCGGCGTGCGGGAAAACGGGCTGATCGACCTCGACGCCTTTCGCGCCGCGTTGCGCCCGGATACCAGTGTCGTTTCGGTCATGCTGGTCAACAACGAAATCGGCGTCATCCAGCCCATCGAGGAAATCGGGGCGATCTGCCGCGAAAAAGGCATCGTGTTCCACGTCGACGCGGCCCAGGCCGCAGGCAAGGTCGATATCGACCTCACGAGGCTGCCCGTCGATCTGATGAGCTTTTCCGCCCACAAGACTTACGGCCCCAAGGGCATCGGCGCGCTCTACGTGCGACGCAAACCCCGTGTGCGGCTGGAAGCCCAGATGCACGGCGGCGGACACGAACGCGGATTGCGTTCGGGAACCCTGCCGACACACCAGATCGTCGGCATGGGCGAAGCCTTCCGTCTGGCGCGCGAAAACATGGCCACCGAGTTGCCGCGCATCCGTGCACTGCGTGATCGGCTGCTTGCCGGCATTTCAGGCATCGAAGCCACCTACGTGAATGGTGACATGTCGGCGGAACTTCGCGTGCCGCACAACCTCAATGTTTCCTTTGCCTATGTCGAAGGGGAGTCTCTGATGATGTCGATCAAGGATGTTGCGGCCTCTTCCGGTTCGGCGTGCACTTCCGCGAGCCTGGAGCCGTCCTACGTCCTGCGCGCACTGGGGCGCAACGACGAACTGGCGCACAGTTCCATCCGCTTCACCCTTGGGCGCTTTACCACCGCCGAAGAAATCGACCATGCCATCGAAGTGATTCAGCGCGGGGTGGGTAGACTGCGCAATCTTTCTCCTCTCTGGGAAATGGCGCAGGCGGGCATCGATCTGGACACGGTACAGTGGGCGGCTCACTAGAATCGCGTACCCGTTATCCGGGGGCGCGACGGCCGGACTTGAAGAGACAAAGGAACAGGAGCAAGACGACATGAGTTACAGCAACAAGGTTCTGGATCATTACGAGAACCCCCGCAATGCCGGATCGTTCGAGCAGGACGAAGAAGGCGTGGCCACCGGCATGGTGGGCGCTCCGGCCTGCGGCGACGTCATGAAACTCCAGATCAAGGTCGGCAAGGACGGCATCATCGAAGATGCCCGTTTCAAGACTTACGGATGCGGGTCGGCGATTGCCTCGTCCTCGCTCGTGACCGAATGGGTCAAGGGCAAGACGCTCGACGAGGCGTTGACGATCAAAAACGCCCAGATCGCCGAAGAACTGGCCTTGCCGCCCGTCAAGATTCACTGCTCGGTGCTGGCCGAGGATGCCATTCGCGCCGCAGTGACCGATTACAGGAAAAAACACGGAGGAAAGTGAAATGAGCGTTACCCTCACAGAGAGCGCCGCCCGGCACATCACCCATTTCATCGACAAGCGCGGCAAGGGCATCGGCATTCGCTTGGGGCTGAAGACATCCGGCTGTTCCGGCATGGCCTACAAGCTCGAATTTGTCGATCAGGCGCTCGATGACGATCTCGTTTTCGACAGCCACGGCGTCAAGGTCGTGATCGACCAGAAAAGTCTCGTCTATCTCGACGGAACCGAACTCGATTTCGTGCGCGAAGGGCTGAACGAAGGTTTCAAGTTCAATAACCCCAACGCCAAAAATCAGTGCGGATGTGGTGAGAGCTTCAATATGTAGCACAATGACAACCTTTTCAGTGTTGTCGCATTACCGCGTTGCTTCCTGCCCATGAGCGTTGACCTTTCTCTCGACTACTTTGCCCTGTTCGGCCTGCCGCGCCGGTTCAGGCTCGATGAGGCGATGCTCGACCGCGCCTGGCACGTGCTGCAAACCGAAGTTCACCCGGATCGTCATGCCCATTTGCCCGACAACGGTGGACGACGTAGCGCAATGCAGGGCGCATTGCGCGTCAACGAAGCCTATACCCGGCTCAAAAAACCGGTCACGCGCGCCCAATATCTGCTCGAACTGGCGGGGATGTGCCCGGATGCCGTCAACGGAAACGTGGTGGCTTCCGAATACCTGCTGGAGCAACTGGAATGGCGCGAGGCGGTGGAAGAAGCGCGCGAGGCCCATGATGTCGATGCGCTGGAGCAATTGGCGTTGCGCCTGCAAGTTCGCAAAGACGGAATCGTTGCGCAACTGGCGGAACAACTCGACGACCGACGCGACTTCGAGACCGCTGCCGATGCCGTGCGGCGGTTGATGTTTCTCGACAAACTCCGTCTTGGGATCGACAACGCCCTGTCGGCGCTCGATGACTGATTGAACCACACACGGGCGAGAGGAAAGCATGGCCCTGTTGCAGATTGCCGAGCCTGGTCAATCCGCCGCGCCGCACAAACACCGGCTGGCGGTGGGGATCGATCTCGGCACGACCAATTCGCTGGTTGCCACGGTCAGAAACGGCATCGCCGTCTGCCTGGCCGACGAAAAGGGCCGCGCGATCATGCCTTCGATCGTCCATTACCGGGACGACGGCGGCATCGCACTCGGGTTCGACGCCATGAGCACGCGCGCCTCCGACCCCCGGAACACCATCGTTTCCGTCAAACGCTTCATGGGGCGTGGCCTTGCCGACGTGACCCACATCGAAGCCATGCCCTACGTTTTCGAGGAAACTCCCGGCATGCTGCGGCTGCGCACCGTGCAAGGCAGCAAAAGCCCTGTGGAAATCTCCGCCGATATCCTGCGCGCCCTGCGGGAGCGGGCCGAAGCGAGCCTGGGCGGCGAGCTCACCGGGGCCGTCGTCACCGTTCCCGCCTATTTCGACGATGCCCAGCGCCAAGCCACGCGCGACGCCGCACGCCTGGCCGGGCTTCACGTTCTGCGCCTGCTCAACGAACCCACGGCGGCGGCGGTCGCCTACGGGCTGGACAACGCCTCCGAAGGCGTCTACGCGGTCTTCGACCTGGGCGGCGGCACGTTCGACCTTTCCATCCTCAAACTCACGCGCGGCGTCTTTGAAGTGCTCGCCACCAACGGCGACACCGCCCTGGGGGGAGATGATTTCGACCATCGTCTGTACTGCTGGGCGCTCGATAACGCCCGCATCGCCCCGCCTTCCGCCGAAGATGCCCGCCGCCTGCAAATGAGTGCGCGCGCGGTCAAGGAATTGCTCACCGTCAGCGAAGAAGCCCCGTTTCGGCTCCGGCTCGATTCCGGGGAAGAAGTCGATCTCACCGTGACCCGTGCCGAGTTCTTCGAGATGACGCGCCCGCTCGTCCAGAAAGCTCTCGCCCCGGTCAAACGCGCGCTACGCGATGCGGGGCTTCTCCCCGGCGACATCAAGGGCGTCGTCATGGTTGGCGGGGCCACGCGCATGCCGCATATTCAGCGCGCCGTGGCCGAATACTTCGGGCAGGAGCCGCTCACCAATCTCGACCCCGACAAGGTCGTCGCCCTCGGCGCGGCCATGCAGGCCAACGCGCTTGTGGGCAACCGCCGGGAAGACGATCACTGGCTCCTGCTCGATGTCATCCCGCTTTCCCTCGGGCTGGAAACGATGGGCGGGCTTTCCGAAAAGATCATTCCGCGCAATGCCACCCTGCCTGTGGCCAGAGCGCAGGAATTCACCACCTTCAAGGACGGTCAGACGGCCATGTCCTTCCATGTCGTGCAGGGCGAGCGGGAACTCGTCACCGACTGTCGTTCGCTCGCCCGGTTCGAGTTGCGCGGCATTCCGCCGATGGCGGCGGGCGCGGCGCGCGTCCGCGTCACCTTTCAGGTCGATGCCGACGGCCTTTTGTCCGTTTCCGCGCTCGAGGCCAGTACCGGCGTGGAAGCGAGCATTCACGTCAAACCCTCCTACGGCCTCACCGACGAGGAGATCGCCGACATGCTGCGCTCCAGTCTGGAGCACGCCAGCGACGATCTTGCCGCGCGGGCGCTACGTGAACAACAGGTCGAAGCCGAACGCCTCCTCGAAGCCTGCGCCCAGGCGCTTGCCGCCGATGGCGAACTGCTCGACGAGTCGGAGCGCGCCGCCATCGACGCCCTCATCGTGCGCCTGCGTCAACTCGCCGCCGGGCACGACATCGGCGCCCTGTCCGACGGTATTGCTGCGCTTGCCCGCGCGACCGATGACTTTGCCGCCCGTCGCATGAACCGCACGCTGCACACCGCCCTGACCGGGCACAACATCGACGAATTCTGAATCCTGAAGGCCCGTGCCATGACCCGGATCATCGTTTTGCCCCATACCGAATACTGCCCGCAGGGCGCGGTCATCGAAGCCGAAGCGGGAAATACCCTTTGTGACGCGCTGCTTGCCGGGGGCATCGAAATCGAGCACGCCTGTGATCAATCCTGCGCCTGCACCACCTGCCACGTCATCGTGCGCGAAGGCTATGAGGCGCTGGAGGACGCCACGGATGGCGAAGAAGACCTGCTCGACCGCGCCTGGGGACTCACCCCGCGCTCGCGGCTGTCCTGTCAGGTCGTCGTCGGCACGACCCCGCTCACGGTGGAAATACCGCGCTACACGATCAACCTTGCCCGCGAGGAGAAACACGGATGAAACTGAAATGGACGGATGTCCAAAGGATTGCCATACGGCTGTTTGAAGCTCATCCCGAAATCGACCCCATGCGCATCAACTTCGTCGACCTCATGGAGTGGGTCAAGGCGCTGCCCGAGTTCGACGACGACCCCTCGCGTTGCGGCGAACGCATCCTTGAAGCCATTCAGCAGGCGTGGATCGAGGAGGTGGATTGAAAGTGTGTGTTTTGTCACGGAATTTTAGCTGTAATATATAATGCAGCCAGAATTTCATGATGATTCCTGGGAGGGGATATGGCTCAGCAGCTTACCGACATCAAGGTTCCCGCTGTGGCTGGCGGCAGCATATCGGTTGCAGAAGTTCTCGTCCGTCGGTGCGAATGGGTTGAAAACGGAAAAGTGGCAGTAAGGCTGATAGCCGGTGCAAACAGGCTCGATGTGACGTTGCCGGATACGGGCGTTGTCATAAACGTTCTGGTGAAGCAGGGTGATTCGGTATCGCAGGGAACCGTGCTGATTCAGTTGAAAAAAGTGGATGGACGAAGGCCCGATTTTCAGACTGCGTGGGATCTGTTTTTACATGTGAATGTGAGTGTGCCTGAGGTCGGACGCAAAATTGGTGGCAAGGTTAACTTCAACATCAATGAGGTACAGGGTAGAGGAAAATGGACAAACGCGTGTGCCGTCCGGATGAGCTATGTGTTGAACAGGACAGGTTTTCCGGTTCAGCGCGGCAGGTTTCTTACAGTGAGTGGCGCAGATGGAATGTGGTATATGCCCCGTGTTGATGACATAATCCCTTATTTGGAGGGGGTTTTTGGTGATCCTGATATAGAGGTTGGTCACGCCAAGCATGCTCCTGCCCCGGATGACTTCGAAGGGATGAAGGGTATTCTGGCTGTTACGGTAGATGGATGGGGAGACGCGACAGGACATGTGACTTTGTGGAACGGCTCAATGTGTTCTGATGCCTGCTACTTGGCAGAGAATCCACATAATAGACCTTACACACCACGCAAGGCCAGATTGTGGGTGTTGCCGTGAAGAAACTCCTTCTTTTTCTTTTGATGGGACTTTTTGTTGGCAACGCTTATGCTGAAAAGCGGCTTAAACCAAAGTGTAAGACGGCAGTTTATGCCGATTCGGGAAAGCAACTTGGTTCCCAATGCCACCTGATGAAACAATGGGCATTGAGCGTTTGTCTTGCATATGTTGCCGAAGATAAGGATGCGACACATGATGCTGTATATACAGCAAATGTTCTTACAGATGTTGCCGCAATGTGGAATGAGGAATCCGATAAGTTTGAGCCGCTTATACGACGGTATCTCGCCAGAGACTACAGATCGTCTTATTTTAAGGACGTGAAGCCGCCTCCTGAACTCAATACGGGGAAATGCCTTGATTTATATGACAGTAGCAAGCTTGATGCACTGGTCGAGCGTGTTTTGAAAAACCGTGTGAAGGAGGGAAGGCACAGGTCTCCAATAGTTGTTGAACCTGAGAAACGACTCACGCCAGAATGTGAAATGGCGGTTTATGACGACCCGAAGAAGCAACTTACATCCAACTGCCACCTGTTGAAACGATGGGCTATGAGCGTCTGTCTTGCATATGCTACAAAGAATGAGGAGATAATGCTTGATGCCATGAGGACGGCGGTCTATCACGGAGAGGCGGCTTCCATGAGTCTTGACGAATCCGCAGAGTTTATGCCGCTTATACGACGATACCTTGCTAGGGAACTTAAGCCGTTTCATCTTAGAGAGGTGAACCCACATCCAGATATCAATACAGGGAAGTGTCTTGATCTGTTTGCCAGTGCCGAACTTGACTCGTTGGTTGTGCGTGTTTTGAAAGACCGCGAGAAGGCGAGAAAGGGCTGAACAATGGGCGTTACCATGAAGAAACTCCTGTTTTTCATCCTTTTGACGGGGTTTCTTGTCGGCAATGTTTTTGCTGAAGGACGACTCAAACCCAAGTGTGAAATAGCGGTTTATGATGACCCGAAGAAGCAGCATATACCCGAGTGTCACCTGATGAAACGGTGGGCAGTGAGTGTTTGTCTTGCTTATGGCGCCAAGGATGAAGAAACAATGCTTGATGCCATGAGAACAGCGGTTTCACATGGAGAGGCGATTTCCATGAGTGTTGAAGAATCCGCAGAGATCATGCCACTTGTAAAGCGATATCTCGCCAGAGATTATAGGTCGTTTTATCTTGAAGGCGTGAAGCCTTTTCCAGATCTCAATACGGGGAAGTGCCTTGACTTATTTTACAGTCTAGAACTTGACATGTTGGTAGTGAGTGTTTCGAAAGAGCGGGAAAAAACGAAAAGGATTAAGCCATGAAAAAGCTCTTTCTTTTTCTTCTTATGGGGGTTTTTTCCAATAGTGCTTTTGCTGAAAAAGGTCACGAACCCAAGTGTAAAATGGTGGCTTATGCTAATCCAGAAAAACAATTTGAATCAAAATGCCAATTGCTGAAACGGTGGGCGTTGAGCGTCTGCCTTGCTAATAACGCTGGAAATTATAAAACACGCTCTGATGCCAATCAAACGGCAANACTTCATGTAGAAGCGGCTTCAATAAGNTATGAAGAATTCGATAAGTTTAATTCGCTCATAGATCGTTATATCGCCAAAGATTTCAGGNCATTTTATTTTGAAAGCATGAANCCGCCTCCTGAACTCAACGGTATTGAGCGNTGTCTTAATTTATTTGACAGTGCCGAACTCGACTCATTGGTCGTGCGTGTTTTGAAAGACCGTGAGAAGGCAGAAAAGAACTAAACACGNATTATGAATGCTACCATGAANAAACTNNTNNTTCTTCATTTTCCTGGGATTTCTTGTCGGCGATGTTTCTGCCGAGGCGCGGCTCGACATCAAGGTTCCCGATACGGCTGATGCTGCCAGCGCATGGGTGGCAGAATCCATCGCCTATCGTGGTGAATGGGTTCAGTCCGGTCAGACGGTGGCGGTACTGTCAGACGGGGAGGAGAAACTCGTTGTGACATCGCCGCACACCGGCGTGGTCATAAAAGTTCTTGTAGCGCAGGGTAAGCCGGTATCGCGGGGAGCCGCGCTGGTTCAACTGAAAAAAGTGGATGTTCGGAGACCTGATTTTCAGCGTGCGTGGGGACTTTTTTCCTATATGAAAGTGAGTGTGTCCTCAGTCGGTAAACGTCTCGGCGGCAAGGTTGAACAAAATATTGAGATATCGAAAAAAGATCAGGGAAAATGGGAAAACGCATGCGCCATCCGGATGAGTTTTGTGTTGACCCATACAGGTTTTCCAATCAAGTCCGGCAAGTATGCGACGGTGAGCGGTAAAATAGGAGGGAGACAGTATATATACCGTACTGATGATATTGTATCCTATTTGCGGGAGCTTTTTGGCGATCCCGATATAGTGGTCAATCGCGTTCCAAACCCTAAAGACTTTGATTTGATGAGAGGTATTCTGGTTGTTATGGGAGATGGAAGAGGCGACGCGAGAGGGCATGTCACCCTTTGGAACGGTTCGGAGTGCGCCGATACCTGCCATTTGGCAGGAGATGAAAACAACAGAACCTTTTCGCCACGCAGCGCCGCGCTGTGGGTGTTGCCGTGAGGGATCTCCCATAGCGGGCGCGAATTGGATTCTGGCAACTCACTCCAGGAGGCAAACTGTTTATTTCCCCATTTTCCGAAGGGTAGCCCGTGCTTGCTTGTCTCCCTGTTTCGCTGCCAGCCTGAACCACTTTACCGCTTCGGCTTCATTTCTTGTGACGCCCTGGCCGTTGGCATAGCTCGCGCCAAGGTTGAATTGCGCGTCTGCATTGCCCTGTTCCGCCGCCAGCCCATACCACTTCACCGCTTCGGTTTCATCCTTTCCGACGCCGCGACCATTGGCGTACATCCAGCCAAGGTTGAGTTGCGCCGAGGCATCGCCCTGTTCCGCTGCCAGCCTGAACCACTTCACCGCTTCGGCTTCGTCCCTTGTGACGCCACGGCCTTCGTCATACATCCAGCCAAGGTTGGATTGCGCCTGCGCGTCGCCCTGTTCCGCCGCCAGTCTGTACCACTTCACGGCTTCGGATTCGTCCTTTCCGACACCGCGACCGTTGGCATACCGTACACCAAGGTTGGATTGCGCCTGCGCATCGCCCTGTTCCGCCGCCAGCCTGTACCACTTTACGGCTTCGGCTTCATTCTTTTTGACGCCGTGGCCGTTCGCAACCATCCAGCCAAGGTTGTTTTGCGCCTCCGCGAGTCCCTGCTCTGCGGCTTTTCCGAACCACTTGTAAGCATCGGCGTAATTCTCGGCTTCCAGCGCCTCGACGCCGAGTTCGAATTGCTCGTCGGCCTGCTCCGGTTCAAATGTAGGTGAACCGGCGACAGGACGTGCTTCAGCCATGACTGCTTCCAGCCGTTCCACGCGCTTGCGCAGTTCCCGTTCCTTTTGCTCGACCCGTTTCAGACGCTCCTGCAACGCCTTTTGTTGTGTGGCGTTCCATTCGGCTCTGTTCGGTTTGGCCGCGAATGCCCGTTCAGCCTTTTCCAGACTGCCGCCAGGACGGGGAGGGGGGTAAAAATCCCGGTTGCAATCGGGGCAGTTTTTCGCCTCTTCGCCACAGATGGAGCCGCACACCGGGCAGGATTTCGTACTCATGAATGACCTTCAGCAGAGCGGTTCAACGTATTCCGATACCCGACATTTTGCAGGAGATGAGAATAATAGAACCTTTTTGCCACGCAAGGCCGCGCTGCTGCCGTGGGGGTTGTTCAGAGCGTTGGGGTGAGCCGTAGGGGCGCGATTTATCGCGCCCAAATTGCGGCACTTACGCTCATTGGGCGCGATAAATC
>JGI24702J35022_10002075_pt1 | contig 12353 bp, 12 predicted proteins | sample TergutTh196P4_FD_35022 | JGI IMG/M metagenome (IMG submission 35022)
GGCATCGTATGACGCCCTGTGGACACGGGTCGCCATCCTCGCCGAGTTGGGCTCCTCCCGAGCCGCCTCGGCGCATGCCGCCAGGGCGGCCGACATGGACTCCCGTTCCCTACCGTTGCCAGGGAGCCTCGACTGGAAGAGCACCCTACCTAGCAGGCAGGGGATGCATTCGGGCGCATGCCTCATGCCGTTGTCAACAGCTGTCCAAAAGATAATGTTTTGGTATACTCACCGCGTGCAGGGCAGCCGTTTGCCCGCCCGCAATGCGGCCTGGGATTTCTTTTATATATGGGGAACACATCGCCGAAACCATGGTAAAGGACAAGATATGTTCCTCATGCGGGAAGAGGCTCATAGGCCAAGGGAACACCACCTTCAAGTGCCCGAAGTGCGGGGCCTCCGACATCGGGAGATGCGACCAGTGCCGCGACCAGAGCGTATCGTACGAATGCAAGAGATGCGGCTTCGCAGGGCCATGAGGGATACCCATGGGACAGATTGTTGCAGTTTACGACCTCATGCCCGAGAGCACAGAGGTTGACCTCGAGTCGATTGCCGGATCCATCGCATCCGTGATCCCTAAGGGCGTCCAGATGCTGGAGTCCAAGATAATGCCGGTGGCGTTCGGCCTCATGAAGGTCAACGTAGGCTTCTCGATAGACGACACCGACGAGTCCGTCGGGGGGGACCTCGAGAAGGCCCTGTCCTCCATCCCTGGGATAGAGAACGTCGAATGCGTGTCGAGCACCCTCCTCTGAGGGGGCGGTTTCTTTTCCAAGGGGCAGGGCGTCACGCCCGCCCCCTTGTTCCATAAAAGCCCTGCGGGCATCGCCCCGCGCAGGGATGAGAAAATGAGAAGTGGGGTGACCCCCACGTTTACTTGAACGCCGGCAGGGGGTCCGCTATGTACCCGCTCTTCATCATCTGGTCGGTGACGGCCCTGGACCTCCTTATTATGAAGTCCGCCCTGTCGAAGAGCTCCTGGCGGCTTAGTTTCAGGCGGGCGATGCCCTGCTCCTGCGCTTTCATGGCGACGGCCACAGCCTCCCTCGGGAACGGCTCGATCTCGCTCATCGTCGGGACGATGTACTCCTCGTGTATCCCCTTCTCCTCCGCGCACTTCGCCAGCTCCTCTGCCGCCGCTATGCACATCTCGTCGGTGATCGTCTTGGCCCTGACGTCGAGCACGCCGCGGAATATCGCCGGGAACCCCATCGAGTTGTTCACCTGGTTCGGGAAGTCCGAACGCCCCGTGGCGAATATCTTGACGCCGTTCTCCTTAGCCTCCCACGGCCACATCTCCGGGATGGGGTTCGCCGTCGCGAACACGACGGGGTCGTCCGCCATGAGCTTGCAGTACTCCGCCGGGATCGTCCCGGGGCCGGGCGCCGAGGCCGCTATGAGTATGTCCGCGCCCTCCATAGCCTCCTTCATGCCCCCTGACTTCCCTGCGCCGTTGGTCTTCTGGCATATCTCCCACTTCTGCCTGAAGTCGTTCTTCACGTCCTCCCTGGTGAGGTTCAGTATGCCCTTGGAGTCGCACATGCAGAGCTTCTTCGGGTCGAACCCGGTTGCGAGCAGGAGCCTGGCTATCGCGATGCATGCCGCGCCGGCACCGACTACGGTCAGGTTCGCGTCGGAGAACTTCTTCCCGACGAGCTTCATGGCGTTGATTGCCGCCGCCACGGTGACGCACGCCGTCCCCTGCTGGTCGTCGTGCCACACCGGGATCTTGCAGTCCCTCCTGAGCTCGTCCAGGATGTCGAAGCACTTCGGGTTGGAGATGTCCTCGAGGTTTATCCCGCCGAAGGACGGCGCGATGAGCCTGACGGTCTCGATTATCTTCTCGGGATCCTTCGTGTCGAGGCATATCGGGACACTGTCCACGCCGCCGAGGTACTTGAAGAGCATCGATTTCCCTTCCATCACGGGCATCGCGGCCTCCGGCCCGATGTTCCCGAGACCCAGCACGCGGGTGCCGTCCGAGACCACCGCGATCGTGTTCCACTTGCAGGTGTGCTCGTACACCATGTCAGGGTTCTTCTGGATGTCCCTGCATGGCTCCGCCACGCCGGGCGAGTACCAGATCGCGAAGTCGTTGAACGACCTCACACATGCCTTCGGCACCACCTCTATCTTACCCCCGTAATACTTGTGGAGCACCATCGCGTCCTGCCCAGGCTTCTTCGCCCTTTCAAGACGCTCCTCAACCGTCAGCTCTTTCTCGTTTACCATGTATTTTCCTCCTTGGTTTTACGAATTTCGTAATTTTTTTTACGAATTGCAGACAACATGATTACTCTTATAATATTTAACAGTGTTCGACAATCAACATATTCCCGCCGCTTTGCTTCGACATTTGATTCATCCCAGTGACACCACAGCCTTTATTTATACGCAGTCCGCGATTCCAAGGCTCGTACATGACAAAGGACATCAGGGTGGCCCTGATAGACGGCTACATCGACGACCCCGCCGCATTGGGCGTCCCGCCCTACATCTCCCCCATGGCGAGGTCGATAGCGGGGGCGGCCGCCGATGCCGGGGCGGAGGTGGAATACGTCACGATCGATATGCTTAGGGGAGGGAAGAGTCCGCCCGACGCCGATGTCAGCGTGGTCCTCTCCGGGAGCACGGTACCTGGGAAGTACCTCAGGTCCATGCCAATGTCAGCGAAGGAGCTGGAGGGTCTGACCCCGAGGCTCAGGGGCTGGAAGCTCGTAGGCGGGTCGGCCGCCTCCTCCCCGGTCGCCGGGATGTTCGACTTCTCGATGAGGACTGACCCGGCGGCGTCGCTGTACGACGGCATGACGGGTAAGGAGGTCGGCGAGCGGCACCGCACCCTCGACGAATGGAACAGGTGGATGCTCCTGGGCGCAGGGATAGTGACCCAGCACCAGGATTTCCCGCATCCTCTGATCGCAGAGCTGGAGACGTACAGGGGATGCCACAGGTACAGGAGCGGAGGCTGCTCGTACTGCATAGAGCCGCTCAAAGGGAAGCCGCTGATGCGCTCGCCCGGCGACATCGTCGCCGAGGCCGAGGCCCTCGTGTCCCTGGGCGTGAGGAACATAAGGGTCGGCGGGCAGACATGCATAGTCTCCTACGGGTCGGAGGACTGCTCCGACCCCCCAAGGCCGGACCCCGTCGCGGTAAGGGAACTGTTCTCGGGCCTAGCGGCCCTCGGTCTGGACGTGCTGCACGTGGACAACGCTAACCCTGCCGTCATTTCCGCCTACCCTGACGAGTCGAGGGACATCCTCATGACGCTGGCCGAATGCTGCACATCAGGCAACGTCCTTGCCCTCGGGCTGGAGTCGGCGGACCCCGCCGTGTTCAGGGAGAACAACCTCAACTGCACCCCTGAGCAGCTGATGGACGCTGTCAGGCTCATCAACGAGGTCGGGGGGGACCGTGGGCCCACCGGTCTGCCGAGGCTGCTGCCTGGAATCAACATAATCTGCGGCCTTGACGGGGAGACGGCCGCCACCTATGGCCACAACATGGGCATTCTGAAGAGGATATCGGACGAGGGGCTCATGGTCAGGCGCATCAACATACGCCAGGTGATGCCGCTCAGGAAGGATTTCCATACGAGGGTGGACAAACAGGGGTTCAAAAAGTTCAAAGAGGCCGTGAGGGGGGAGGTCGACCGGGAGATGCTGAGTCGCGTCGCGCCCGAAGGGACGATCCTCAAGGACGTCCTCATGGAGATCCACGACGGGAACACCACCTTCGGGAGGCAGGTCGGGACGTACCCCCTCCTGGTCGGCATCCCCTACAAGACGGAGCTTGGATCCTCCCATGACGTGGCCGTCATAGGCTGGGGGTTCCGGTCGGTGACCGGGATCACCGTCCCTTTCGACGTCAACACCATGCCGATGTCCGCGATAGAGGGGCTTCCCGGCATCGGCAAGAAGAGGGCTGCGAGGATAGTATTGGGCAGGCCGTACGGTTCGTTCAATGATTTGAGCGATGCCATAGACGACCGCGCCGCCTTAGAGAATCTTCGTGGAATAATCTCCTTATCCCAATCAGGCGACTGAGGGGCGGGCTGCTGCTATCCTCGTCGACGGACGGCCTGCCGTAGGAAGCTATATAACGTTGTAACTTTTCTTATTCCATAGGCGGTGGGTCGATGTCCCCCGAAGAGTGGCCCGTAAGGTGGAACCATACCTGTTTCGCTTTATGGCGGCTCGAGGATGACCTCGATCACCAAGGGACCGAAACAGATCCTTATCCGGATGCTCCGGGTCTCATTGGCGGTTATCATACCACCTCCTGCCCAGGATGGTCCGGGTCGCCGCGCTGGTTGGATAAAGCGCGGCGTCCCGGGCTTCCCACCATGTAGGCGTTTCGATGATGCATCCATAGGAAAAATAGCCGACAGTGGAAATACCACCCTTGGTAGTGATCGGACGCTGGAACGCCCCGTTCTGGATGTTTCCGCGCCCGACACAAACGACCGAGGATGCAAAACCTAAACTACCCTTTACAACATAGGAACGCGCATGGACTCCCTCCAGGTCTCGAGGTACCCCTTCCTGAGGGGGGCCGCCCGGTTCGCCGAGGAGAACTCGGCCGACATCGAGTCGCTCATCAGCTCGCCGTCCTACGAGAACGCCAGGAAGAGGGGGCTCGAGCGCGTGCTCGATGCTATATCCCAGCACAAGGTCGGCAACGTCTCCCTCCTACAGGAGTACGACAGGCTGATGGAGGTCCTCTCGTACCCTTATGCGAGGATGATCGTGTCCTGCGTCAACGACCGTTTCCTCACGAAGAGGTACGCCCTCGCCGAGGCGTCGAGGATGAACGACCTCCTCTCGGAGGACCGAGGGTCGGAGATCATCGTCGCGGAGGAGCTCGAGGTCGTGTCCTCCCTCGATGCGGAGGGCAGGATAAGGATGCACTTCAGCGACTACCTCAGGTTCTCCCACACCATGAAGGCACTCGAGTGGAAGCTCATCAACACGGACCTGAGGGGCGGGTACGTGCACCTGGAGCCGGACAAGTTCGACAGGCTCCTCCAGAACGCGCTCCAAGAGAGGATCGAATCGGAGCTGCCGCTGGACGTCCCCGCCGGGCTCAGGAGGGCGATGAAGGGCCACATCGACCACGTCTCCATCATGCTCGCTGACGCCAAGAAGATGCTGAGCCCCACCGGGGGCGAGGGCATGAACCCGGATTACCTCCCCCCCTGCATAAAGGCGATACTGGCGAGCGCCCAGAACGGGGTGAACCTGCCCCACAGCGCCAGGTTCGCGCTCGTCTCGTACCTCAACGCGCTCGGCCTCACCTACGACCAGATAATACAGCTGTTCGCACAGTCCCCCGACTTCGACGAATCTAAGTCCAGCTACCAGATAAAGCACATAACCGGGGAGGACAGGGGCAGGGAGGGGTACACCCCCCCGGAATGCGCAACCATGAGGACCCACGGCATATGCTTCGACCCGGAGCCCCTCTGCGAGAAGATCAAGCACCCCCTCTCCTATTACAGGATAAAATCGGGCAACGTGCCCAAGAAAGAAGAGAACGCCTGAGTCATCCTTCCTTGGAGAGGTTCCTCCATGTGATGACGCCCCTCTGGACGGCGGTCAGGTTGCCTACCACCGCGAACCACAGCATCATCACCTCCAGCCATGTGACCGAGTACCCTGCGAGCTCGATGGAGGGGTACCCTATGGCGAGCATGGCGAACTGTATCACTGGGAACAGCGTGCTGAGAACCACCCTGTCCGCCCTTCCCAGCAGCCCTGCGTACAGGCGCGGCGCGCCCACCGCCTGGGCCTGCGTCCCCATGTACGATGTCAGCAGGACCCCTATCAGCGCCATCAGCCCTATGTACGGGTTGCACCAGGCGCTCACGGCCACGCCGCCGATCATGAACACGTCGGCGTACCTGTCGAACACATGGTCGAGGTAGTCCCCTTTGACGCCGGCCTTCCCTGCGAGCTTGGCGACCTTCCCGTCCAGGGCGTCGAAGTAGCCGGAGACGAGGACCGCCGCGGCCCCTATCAGGAGCAGGTAGTGGTATTCGAAGCTGAGGAACAGCAGGAGCCCGGAAACGAACGCGAGAATCAGCCCGACCCACGAAATGAGGTTCGGGTTCACGTTGATGAGCCTTCTCGCGACCGGGGCCAGGGCGAAGTCCGCCCTTCCCCTCTGCCCGTCTAGAACCATTTCTCCAGCTCCCCCGTCCAGTCGATATTGCCAGGTCCGTATTTATCGGTATTCCCTTTCAGGATCCGTTCGGCGGCGTCCGCCATGCCCTCGGCAGGGATGTCCGATGAATCGATCTCGAATACCGGGATGCCGGCCTCGACGGACTCGCAGAGTATCACGTCCAGCACTTCCGCCTGGACGTTCTCCCTAACCTTGCCCTCCGAGTACCCGCGTGCCCTGAGCCTCTCCGCGAGCACGTCTGGGCGGCACCTCAGCACGATGGCCCTGTCGCACCCCACGCAGTGGGACATGTGCCCTTCGATGACGACGTCCCTCCCCGCCCTGTACGCCTCCAGCGACAGGGCGAGGGCGTCGACATCGACGCTGTAGGTGTCCCTCGCCTCGTCCCTCTCGTCAAGCAGCCCGTTGTCCCTGATGTGCTGGTTGAGGTCGAGCACGTGATGCCCCCTGGACCTGAGCTCTGCGGCGAGGCGCGTCTTCCCTGTGCCAGGAGTCCCCGTTATGGCGGTCATCATCGTATCACAGGTGCCTGTCGGCGCGTTCCAGCACCTCTTCCCATTCAGGTATGTTGGTCAGAGCCCCTACCTCCTCGACGACGAACGACGCCGTCGCCGATGCGAGGACCAAGGCCTCGTATACGTCGAAGCCGTTGTACAGGCCGCAGTAGAAGCCGGCGCGGTAGGCGTCCCCCGCCCCGGTGGCGTCCTTGGCCGCCCTCCCTTTGACCGCCGGGACGCGCATGCGCTCCCCGTCTATCTTCGCGGCGCTCCCGGCCTCCCCCTCGGTGCGGACCACCAGGGCCTTGTCGATGTCCAGGACGTCCCCTATCCCAAGGTGCCTCTCGATCACCTTCGCCTCGTAGCTGTTGCAGAACAGCGCATCTGAGAGCGCAAGGGCATCACGCATGCTATCGGGCCCCCACATCTTGTACACCTCCTGCGCAGGATCCAGCGCCATGCGTGCCCCTGCCCCCCTCACCGCCCCCATCACCGAGATGTAGTAGGCCGGCTCCCCTGTGCAGAAATGCACGTGCGACGACTTGGAGGCGTTCTCCGTGAGCATGACGCCCAGCCTGCTGGCGCTCCCCTGGGGCCCCTGGTTGAAGACCACCTTCTGCCTCATCATCGAGTCGTTCACGACGATCGCCTGAGACGACTCGCAGCCGTCTACCCGGACCATCTCGTCCATAATCAACCCGGACCCCCTCATCTCGTCCTCGTACCTCTGGGGGAAGTCCCCGCCCACGAACGAGCATATGGCGGTGGGGACGCCAAGTTTCGCGGCGGCCACCGCGATGTTCGTCCCGGTCCCCCCGAGGGTGGTGCTCTTTGACAGCACGTCCACCGTCTCGTTCATCTCGGGGAACCTGTCGATGGAGATTATCTGATCGATTGTCACGTGCCCGTAAACGGACAGGAACGGTATTCCGTCGGCCATGGGTAAGGGTATCGGCTGCGGTTATAATGACTTTACGAGGGCTTCCCCGCGCCGGCCACGCTCTCGTAGAGGTCGGCCATCCGTTTCGCCACCGCCCTCATCGAGTAGCCCTCGGCAGTCCTCCTCGCGTTCGCGGACATGCCCTCCCCGCCCTCGAGGCACCTGAGTATCGCGCTGGCGCAGTCCTCGGGCGTGTCCTTGAAGAAGAACCCGTTCACCCCGTCCTCCACCACGTCCAGGAACGCCCTCCCGTCGGAGCAAGCGGCGGGGAGGCCGCACGCCATGGCCTCTGCGATCGTGAGCCCCTGGGTCTCGAATCTCGACGCCGAGACCACCACGTCCGATGCGGAATAGTACAGCGCAAGCTCGTCGTCTGGAACGAACCCGGTGAATATCACCCTGCCCTCCAGCCCCTCGCTCCTCGCCAGGCCCTTCATGTCCTCCAGGGCGGGCCCCTTGCCCACGACCATCAGCTTGACGCCCTCCGGGAGATGCCTCATCGCCTTTATCGGCACCCCGATGTTCTTCTCGTAGGAGACCCGCCCCACGTGTATGACGACCCTCTCGTCGGCGATCCCGTGCCTCTCCCTTATCCCCGAGCCGTCGAGGCCGGTCGCGAACCTGTCCACGTCGATGCCGACGGGTATCACCGCCGTCCGTTTTGTGACGACGCCGTTCTCCTCGAACTCCGTGAGCGTCGCCGGGGTGAGCGCGACGACGCACTTCGGCCTCTTCAGGAAGTTCCTAAGGTACACCCATGCGAGCCTGGACAGGATGTGCGCCGGGATCGGGACCGGGGAGTAGAACTCGAGGGTGTCCACCACGTTCGTGCAGTACGTGGCGACAGCCGGCACGCCCGTCGACCTTGATACGATGAGCCCTTTCAGGGCCATGAACGCGACGCCGTGTATGTGGATTATGTCTGGGTCAAGGGACTCGATCAGGCCCCTCTTGCCGGAGGGGAACACCGGGAGGAAGTAGTCCGGGTACTTCCTGAACCTCATCGCCGGGAAATAGTGCACCCCCTCCTCCCTCCCGCCCTCGCCTGGATCCGGGGCGATTATGAACACCGTGTGCCCGAGGTCCCTCAGCGACTTGCTCAGGGTCATGACGGCGGTCACGACGCCGTCCCTCGTCGGGAGGTAGCTGTCGGTCATTATCGCTATCCTCATCCCGCGCTCACGTCCCCTCTTCCCATCCTGACATGTACTTCTTCTGGGCGTCCGTCAGCGAGTCTATGGTTATGCCCATCGAGCGCAGCTTGATCTCGGCTATCTCCGTGTCTATCGGTGCGGGGACGTCGTGCACCTTGTTCCCCATACCCGAGCTGTTGTTGAGGAGGTGCTCCATGCAAAGCGCCTGGGCTGCGAAGCTCGTGTCCATTATCTCCGCAGGGTGGCCCTGACCGGCGGCGAGGTTCATCAGCCTGCCGTCCGCGATGAGGTACAGCCTCCTCCCGTCCTTCATCCTGTACTCGTCGACGAAGTCCCTCGCCTTGCCCACGGAGGCGGACAGCCCTTCTAGGTCGCCTTTGTTGATCTCGTTGTCGAAGTGCCCGACGTTGCCCATGACGCAGCCGTCCCTCATCGTGCGGAAGTGCTCCTCCCTGAGGACGTCCCTGCAGCCGGTGACCGTCATCACTATGTCCGCCGATGCCACGGCGTCGGCCATCCTCATAACCTCGTAGCCGTCCATCCTGGCCTCTATCGCCTTGACGGGGTCCACCTCGCACACCGCCACGGACGCGCCGAGGCCTTTCGCCCTCATGGCCACCCCCTTCCCGCACCATCCGTAGCCGGCCACCACCAGGCGCTTGCCGGCGACCACCAGGTTCGTGGCGTTCATCCACCCGTCGAAGGCGGACTGGCCCGTCCCGTACCTGTTGTCGAAGAGGAACTTCATCTTCGCGTCGTTCACCGATATCACCGGGAACTCGAGCCTCCCGTCGGCCGCCATGGACCTCAGCCTCGCGGCGCCGGTGGTCGTCTCCTCGTTGGCCCCTTTGACCCCCCGCAACACGTCCCTGCGGGATGTGTGTGCCATTGCGATGAGGTCCGCGCCGTCGTCTATAATGAGGTCGGGCCCCATGTCCAGGACCCTGCCGAGGTTGGAGTAGTACTCCTCCTGGGTCTCCCCTTTCTTCGCATAGACCTCGAGGCCGTGCTCCGTCCTGAGCGCGGTGGCCACCGAGTCGTCGGTCGAGAGGGGGTTGCAGCTCGCAAGCCGCACCTCCGCGCCGCCGTTCGCGAGCGTCATGGCCAGCACGCCGGTCTTCGCCTCCGTGTGCAGAGCCATCCCTATCCTCACGCCCTCGAAGGGCCTCTCCCTGCGGAACCTCTTGTCTATCTCGTTCATCACCGGCATGTGCCCATAGGCCCATTTGAGCCTCAGGCTGCCCCTCTCTAAAATCTCGTCCATTCAGGCACCCCTCTCGAATTCAGACCTGAGGGAGGAACATATCCCCTCTACGGCCTCTTTCCTGTTGCGTTCGTTGGAGAACGCTTTTATCTCACCCTCGATTGCGCCGGGGTCCCCCCTCAACGCCCTCACGGCGGCCATGATGTTCTCCAGCGCCCTCGTCATCTCGTCGCAGATCGACACCGTCGCCGTCCTCGAAGTCCTCGACAGGGGGTTCAGGTCTATGGATATCACCGTTTTCCCCATGTCGGCCAGCGCCTTCGCCCTGTCGCCGTCCTCTATCGGGACGAGGATCACGTCAGACCCGTATATCCCTTCCCTGGTGCAGAGCGCGCGGTCCGAGCTGAGCCCCGGTATCCTGGCGTCAGGGTCCCTGCCGAGTACCCTCCCGGCGCCGTTCTCCTCAAGGTACGATATCAGGAGGGACATCCTCTCCTCCGTCCTGTGGAATATGTTCACCTCCATCTTGGCGGGGACCTCCCTCGCCAAGGCTATCAGGTTCGCCGGGTCCAGGGCGGCCGCGTTGCCGTTGACGCACACGACCGGGCTGCCCGCCCTCAGCAGGTAGGCGGCGGCGGCCCGCTCCGCCCTCAAGGCGGGCTCCGAGCTCCTCTCCCCCATCAGGTAGTCGAAGGCCTCCCCTCTGCCATGGGATATCAGGCCCGTCCTGGTCACGAGCCCCTTGTCTACCATCTCCGAGAGCCTCTCCCGCACCATGAGGGACCTGTGCCGGGGATGGTCCGCTGGTATGTTCACTCCCTGTCGTAAGCGCACAGTTGATATAGACTTATTCCAGTGGCGGCGGCATGCCTGATGTGAGGATAGTCCTTGTGGGCCCCAAGTTCGAGGGGAATGTCGGCGCGGTGGCCAGGTCGATGGCGAATTTCGACCTCGAGGAGCTGTACCTAGTGGATCCCTGCGGGATCGGCGAGGATGCCTACCGCAGGGCGAAGCACGGCTCCTGGATCCTGGACGGGGCGGCGGCGGTCGGAACGTTAGAGGAGGCTGTCGAGGGCTGCTTCCTCGTTGCAGGCACAAGCGGCATAACAACGAAAGGCGACAGGAACTACGCCCGAGTGCCGGTCCCGGTGAGGGAGTTCGCTCAGTCGCTCTCGGGGTACGACGAGAAAGTCGCCATCGTCTTCGGGAGGGAGGACATAGGCCTGTTCCAAGAGGAGCTGAACAGGTGCGACCTACTGATAAACGTCCCCGCGGGCGAGTCGTACCCTGTCCTGAACCTCTCGCACGCCGCCGCCGTCGTGATGTACGAGCTTTTCCAGGTCGGGCACGTGCCGAACCGGCCGGAGCCCGCCGAGAGGCTGGAGAAGGACTACATGTTCGGTTTCTTCGAGGACCTCCTCGACGCCATAGACTACCCCGAGCGCAGGAGGGGCGACACATCGGTGATGTTCAGGCGCATGATGGGGCGCTCCATACCCACGAAGTACGAGTACAACACGATCATGGGCGTGTTCGGCGACGCCTCTAAGATAATAAGGACCGGTAGGAAATGGGGATGAAGAGCATCATCCCGTGGGGCCCGTCCCCCCTGCCTGGCACTATCTCCGGGAGTATGCCGGTGGAGTCGCCTATCGCCCTCGTCAGCGCCTCGGCGTCCGCCCTCCCGATCGCCGAGTCGGACGTCGCCACCACCTTCCCGTAACGGGGGTCCGCATCGAAGAGGTACTCGCCCATGGCCGAGACGGCGGCGGCGACCGGGTCGTTGGAGGAACGGTACGCCATGGTGTACACCTTCTCGCTCAGGGTGCTGAAGAACGGCCCCTCCAGCATGCCGTGGATCCTGACGACGGCCTCCTTCATCATCTCGTCCGCCAGGGAGATGGCCCTGCTCACCGGCAGCGGCCCGCCGCCCCTCGACGGCATCTTTCCTATGTCGAAGAGGACCGTCCTGTCAGATATCTGTATGACCCTCCTCATCTGCCCCATCGCGGCCTCCCTGCGCCGGGCCTCGAAGGGCATGGGCACGCTGACGACCGAGATCATCCTCCCGCCGGACTCCCTGACGCACTCCTCGATGACGGGGATCGTGCCCGACCCGGTCCCGCCCCCGAGCCCCGCCGTCACGATGACGTTCATGTGCCCGGAGACGGCCTTCAGTATCTCATCCCTGTAGTCGTGCGCGAGCGCCCACCCGAGGTCGTGGTCCCCCCTGCACCCGTCCACGCCCCGGCCGGCCATGGATATAGTGGAGCCGTGGTCGCCGGTGTTTATGGTGACCACCTCGATCCCCAGGCCCGCCGGTATCCTGGAGACCGTGTTCTGGCCTGCGCCCCCCGAGCCGATGACGAGCG
>JGI24702J35022_10002076_pt1 | contig 12352 bp, 9 predicted proteins | sample TergutTh196P4_FD_35022 | JGI IMG/M metagenome (IMG submission 35022)
GTGATTACTGCCAACCGGATGATAGATGATCGTCGGAACAGATATTTTTTGCGTCATTTCAAGTACCCATGCAGAGAAGGTGTTCCAGAAATTGACGATCAACAGTGTGTCGGGAGGCTTTGCATTCGTACTTTCAATGAACGAAGCAAGTTTAGCTTTTGTATAGATCACGCCCAGATAATCTAAATCAAGCGAGTAAGTAGCGGCAATTCCGTCGATAATATTCCGGATTTTTTCATGATTCTTCTCCGGTTCATATTGGTTGCCGGGGTAGGTAAACCATTGGTGGACAGCCCAGGAGTCTTCTAATTTTCCTTCGTTAACTACATCTGCCGGCGGGTACATGAAAACGACAGCAATTTTGGTTCGTTTTTTTTGAATTGGCTGGAAAGTGACAGTTTTGTTCGAGGTTTGCGCCAGTGCGCCGATTGTCCCCAGACCGCCTAAAACGGCTGCCGAACCGCTAACTTTCAGAAATTCACGACGATCAATTCCGCTAAAATGATTACAAGTTTCACACATATAAAAAATATTAAAAAGTTATAAATGACATTATCATGCTTTGTCCTGCATTTTTGAAGTATTTCCGATAGCTTGCATTGGTTAAGGTTGCAAAGGTAGAAAACTATTTTTGATAAACATACGGTTTTTTAAAAAATTTTAAAAAATCCGTATTCCGAAATCATTCCATATAACAAGGCAATTCGTTTTTTTTCAACTAATTGTGAAGTAGAACAGGCTGTACTCAATATAAAAACCTTTGCCGTGCGTTTTGACGGTTTCAATGATTTTCCGAATCCGTTCTCACCTTTTCGTCATCGCCGATAAGGAGGTCGTGAACCGGCAGTTTCAGCATCAAAATACAAAAGCGAGTAGTTTTTTAGTGCGTGACGATATTTTAGTTATCTTTGCGGCGTCAAATGAAAAAATTACAAGTATGAATGAATTGAAAAAATATGGCTTGACCATGATAGTATTGCTGTCGTTTTTTTTCGGAATGAAGGCACAAGAGGGAACAAAAGAAAAGACAAAAAAAGAACAGACCAAGGATGGTTTCTCTTTTGGAGTACTGCCAACAATTGCTTTTGACGCCGATTTAGGCTTGCAGTATGGCGGGTTAGTTAGTTTGTATGATTACCGCACGGTTGTATATCCCGATTACCGCCAGATGTGGAAAATGGAGATTTCACGGTTCACGAAAGGTTCGGGTATTAATCAGTTGTATTATGACGCTAAAAATATGTTGCCCCACCGGTTGCGGTTGGTGGCCAATCTGGCGTATATGACCGAACAGAAATTGGATTTTTTCGGATATAACGGGTACGAAAGCAGTTATAATCCCAATTTTGTTGATGATGCTTCGCCCGATTATCTGACCCGTGTCTTTTATGGGCATGGACGGGAGCAGTTTCGTTTTAACTCGGAGTTGATAGGTCATTTGCCTTGGGATAATTTTTACTGGTTGGGCGGCATTGGCGTCTTTCACACCAATGTGTCAACCGTCGATATTGACCATCTGAACAAAGGCAAGGACGACGACAAGAAACTCCCCGATACGCCTACGCTATACGATAAGTATGTGGAATGGGGCATTATTCCCGAAAATGAAAAAGATGGCGGTTTTTCCAACAATTTTAAAGCAGGGTTATTATACGATACCCGCGATATTGAGGCTAATCCATCGCGCGGTATCTGGACGGAGGCATTGGTTGTCTATGCGCCCGGATTCTTTTTCAACGATGATGTGAATTATTGTAAGTTATCGGCTACCCATCGACAATATTTTACATTGGCGCCAGCAAAGCTTATTTTTGCTTACCGGTTGATGTATCAGGGAACACTTGGCGGACATGTGCCGTATTATATGCAGCCATTCATGCTTAACGCATATTCGCCCATCACGAAACTTGACGGGTTGGGCGGAGCAAAAACGATGCGCGGCGTGATGCGTAACCGCGTTGTAGGAGACGGTTTTATTATGGGGAATGCCGAACTTCGATGGAAGGTATTCAATACAGTGATTGCCAAGCAGAATTTTTATGTTGGCTTGAATGCTTTTATAGATGCCGGCATGGTGGTTCAGCAAATAAAATTTGACGAATCGCGTATCCCCGCAGCCGATAAGGCCCTCTATTTCGATACCGGTTATATTAACAAAAATGATGGTTTACATTCCGGCGCCGGTTTGGGACTACGCGCCGTTTTGAACGAGAATTTTATTTTAGCCGTCGACTATGGATTGCCTCTCAAAAAGCAAGATGGCGACAAGGGCGGGTTGTATATCTCAATAGGGAATCTTTTTTGATTTTCTATTTTGCTAAAAGGTTCGGATCGATTTCAATTCTTTTTCAATAAATTTTTGATATTGCCGATACATGAAACTATAAAAAACGGCGGGGTTGTCAGTTTCCCGTGCTCTTTCCAACGCCTGAATGTAGGATATACGGCTACTTTTTAAAACATAAAATACCGGTAAATCATACACGGTCAAAATATAATTCATTAATAGTCGGCTTGTACGTCCATTGCCGTCTGCAAAAGGGTGTATACTTACAAACCGGTAGTGCATTTCAAAAGCTAATTCACATTTTTGATTAAATGTTTGTGTCTTTTCTGGTTTCTCTGTTATTTCTCTAACAAGCGTTTCCATTAACGCCGGTACTTTGTTGCTGTCGGGAAAACGCCTTGCCCCCGCAAACACATTTAGCAGCCTGTAGTCGCCCTTTGTGCTGTCAAATGTTCCTAATGCCGTACTGTATATGGTACCAGTATTTTTCATTACTAACGCCCCGATTTCCTTTATTAATGCTTCTGAAACCGGAGAGTGTGTTTTGGCTTTATTCAGTGTGAAAACAAGGGCTTTTTGATGGTCTATTACCATTTGTTGCTCGGAAAAGGGCTTGTTTTTGGCGGGAATATCCAAATCAAGCAAATTATAAACCTGCTCCTTTGTTAGCGTACTGCCCTCGATTGCCGTTGAATGATAGGTGATAGCATACCGGGTTAATTTCTCTAAATCTGTCTGTCCCTGCATAATCCGCCTGTATTCCGCAACAAGATTTTCAAGTTTTTTTATCTGTTTGCCGTTCATTGCCCAAAACTTTTAATTCGGTAACGGCTGCAAAGATAAAAAAAAGAACACATTGCACCTCAAAATTGATAAAGTTTTTTCATCGCAATGATGGGCACGGAGGGTATCGTCATTGCGAACTTGCGAATCAATCTTAAAATACTGATATTCATCTTGATAAAAGAATTATCATCGACAGGAGCGAAGCAATCAATTTGAGTTGAGGAAGGAAATAGCCGCTTCAAGGACTTCATCCCTACCTGCCATAATGTCATCCATAGTGGGATACACTTCAATGTCGGGAATAATACCTTTACGTTGTATAGCTGTGCCATCGGGGAAGTAAAAACCAAACGCAGGGTAAGAAACCCTAATATTTCCGGGCAATAAAAAATTAGTTACGCCTCCGTTAGCCCCTGCTGTTGGTGTACCAACCAACGTGGCTCCGTACAGTCTGAACAACATTGCTTTAGTTTCTGCTGCACTTTTAGTTGCTGCATTTATTAAGACAACCATCTTACCATTATACGGCTTTCGCGCTTGCCAATAATCATCCGGCCATGTAACAATACATTTAAATTCATAAAATGCGCCTAAGTGTGACAAATCAGCATGTGTTGCTAAAGCATAAAAAAAATCTTGTGTTGGACACAAATGTATAAAAAGTTCTTCAAGATAGAGCGACGGATAATTTCTCAAATCAAAAATGATTGCCCTGTAATTATTTATACTGTCCATCAAATCGGGAATATCAGGTTCTTGCAAAATATCCATATTGACGTACCCTATGTCCGATGAAATTCTATTAACAATCGAAGATGAATCTTTTTTGGCGCTCACATTCTTTTTGTTTTCATACAAAGTAATTATTTGCTGATTTCGCATTATTGTTAAAACGCAACCGTCTGTAATAGCTTTATATATACAACCATTCACCGCATTATCCGTATAAGGTTGGTTAGAGGAAGGAATAAAGGCGGCTAAGCTGTCTCTTACCGATCTTATATCTTTCCCGTCTAAAGATAAAATAATATCCCCTCTCTCCAATAAACTCCCTTCAATAGGGGTTCTGATTACAGTTGATGAGTCAATTAGAACAATGAATTTGAATTTTAGCAAATCATGAAAAGGTGTTGCACTAGAAAAACAGTGTCCGTCATTCAATCGTGTTACCAGCTTTGAAACTGCTTTTTTATATAATGGAGAATCAGAAGCTGACATGAATAGAGGTATAAATTCCGATAATGTTTCATCCCATGATTGGTCCATCAAGTATTTGTATGGATAGAAATAATAAATCACATTCCAATATTTGAACAAAGCCAACATACGATATTTATATTGCAATATCTCATTAGTACCGTAAGCTTTTTCTTTGGGTATAGGATATTTAAAATCTCTTCCTGTTACTGTGAGGTATTGCGAAGGAGTAATAGTATTCAAAGACGCTATTTTTCTAAGTTCTTGCCTTATAGTATTATTTATAAATGAATGATCTAACCAGCATAGGTTGACATTCATGTTCATTGAATCGTTCCAAGCTGTATCTATTAACATTTCGTATTCACCTGCAATCTCTATCATTTGCATCAATTCGTTATTAACCTGTTCTATTGTCACATCATTATTATTAATAATGTCTAACCTATCTAACAAAACTTGATCCCAGTCTAATGTTTCATCATTTAAATTCGGGTGGTAATACTTCAAAAGACCCCAAACCCGACAAGTGACTGCCCATTTTGAGGTATTGTTGAATGAATAGTTGCAGACGGCATCCATTGATTTAACGTAATAGTTCTGGGGGGGCGCGTATTCCTCCATATCAAGTATGTCTGAAATACTTGAATTAAAAAATAAAAAAAATATAAAATTACTAACCGCCAACATAAAAAAAATTTGAGTTTTACGCTTTTTTTCCATTTTTCCTGCATTATTAAGGTGCAAAGCTAATCAAAATTTCCGAATAACAAAAAATTACTGATACTTGTTGAGGGGGATATAGATGCGCCACCGCCCGGCCCGCTGCCGCCTCCGGAGGCGTTCATGATAATAAAGAACAATAAACCGATGACGATCGAGAACTGCCGTGCCGTTGCCGCTTCGTGTGATAGTGGAAAACATGAAAGCCGGATTGCCGAAAAACAACATCGGAAATATCAGTTCCCACGTAGTCTCGACATCTTTCACTAGATCGTCGGTTAGTTCGATTACTTTCAGGTCTGCATGTTGGCATTTCTTCATCAGTCATCAACGTTTGTACAATTTTATCTAATTGTCTCATTGCTACATGTTTTTTAGCGTTTTCATATCCAATCAATTTGAGTTGAGGAATGTAATAGCTGTTTCAAGGACTTCATCCCTACCTGCCATTATGTCTTCCATAGTGGGATACACTGATTCCGCTATAACGGGATTTTATAACTGCCTGAATTAAGCGTTTTCAGGTGTTATATCCGTAGGATTATAGGAGCAATCATTATGTCACATTCGGATGAAAATACTTAAAAAGACCCGAAACACGGCAAGTAATCACATAAATTTCTCCCGTTTCTGGAGGTTTAGGAGGCCGAGCATGAGGAAGGCGATACCGCCTAACGAGAGGAAGATGCGGCTTTGGATAAGTGTGTTCTGCCAAATCATGGGGTGTATGTTGGACGGGATAGTGAACGGATTGATGAAGACATTATAAAATTGATTACTGATACTTGTTGAGGGGGATGTAGATGCGCCACCGCCGGGACCGCCGGGTCCACCGGGCCCGCTACCGCCTCCGGAGGCGTTCATGATAATAAAGAACAATAGACCGATGACGATCATGAGAACTGCCGTGCCGTTGCCGCTTGAAGAAAATCAATACCTGTTGAATATCCTGTATCAATTGTTTGCTGACAGTTGCCTGTTTAGTCGGCTTGAACATATCTGTCTGAAACAGATATTTGATTTCGACCGATACCTTTGTTTTCTCAATACTTTTTATGATAGTCGGATAAATTTTGACGGATTCGCCAACAGGCTGTGAATCTATAGAATCAAGTTGTGCATCAATTTCCGTCAAAATATCGACAATTTGTCTATCTGTATTTGATAATTCTTTAATCTTGTTAATCAAAGAAATCAGTGGTTGAGGATGGGTTATTGAAGGTTCTAACTCGCTTACCAACAATTGCACGTCTATTAGATTATGGATAAAATCAGATGTTTCTTCCAGGGTTGTTTCCTCGTCAGTCAACGCTGCTGCTAATTCGGAAAAATGCTTGCCTTCTTTTGCTAAGTCCAATACTTTTTGGATGTATTCCGTATTGACTACCTGCGTAATCTTATGCATCCGGCGCGTTTTAAGGTATTGGTATTCTACGTATCGAATGTGGCCACCGACAGAATAAAGGCTATTATTGGGATAGTAGCGTAAAAGTTCGCGTATGCTTCTGTCTCTTTCTATCTGCTGTGTCAACGCACAGATATAATTCATATCTAATCTCGTTGTACGATTGTATTTCTGCCGTTCCGACAGTTGTATTTCCGTACGTTCTCCGACAGATCCTATTGAACACCCTGCAAAAAGTCCAAACGGTGTGGGACGCGTACACGCGCGCTGAAAGTAACGATACAAAGAACTGATTATTCTTTCTTTTTCTTTCTGAGGCATACCGGGTACGTTCTGAATTTTAGAAACCTCTTCGCTAAGTTCGGGTGAAGCAATAAGTAAAGCCTCTTCAAAAGCGCTATTATTCATCAATTCATCTTCCTTACTATTAAGATATTCAAAAGGAAAAAGGGGTGTACGGAAAACAAAATGTTCAAACGGACGGTAAGGCGTCAATAATTTCATGCGTGCATAATTTTTAGTTTGTAAAAGAACTCCATATTACCCGTTATAAAAGATTTTTCATCCATTCATCACTGAGATTGTAAAAGCGAGTCAAATACAACATGCCTTCGGCAGCCCAACCGTTCAGTAAGCCCATGTTTGTATTAGCATTATTATCAGGCTCTTTCCGATTCTTCCATTCCTGTTCGATTTCTTTGGTCAAGTCCATATTGAAATAATTTTGACAAACATAAAGACGCTGTAAAGCGCCCAAATAGGGAAAGAGTTTATAAGTGTCGGGATGACTAATGCATCGCCACTCCTTACATTGATGCAATGAATGAGCGAATTGACCGGCATATCCGGGTATTGAGGTTAAGTCATGAAAGAAACTGTAAACATCGGGGCGCTCCTTTTCCACAACTTTATTGAGTTTTATCTTTTTTGAGATCGTCTTTGCAATTTCCAATAATGCTTCATGCAATTTACTTTTATCAGGCTCGTTGCTTCGCAAGCGAAAAATAAAATAACGACCCCAACCTGTCAAGCTTCCTTCAAGGCCAAATCCCGAATAAGGATCATGCATGGCTGCACGATACATCCGATCATCAAATTCCTCAAAGAGATATTTATCATCCGCTTCCAAAAAATCGTTTTGAAGAAGGTATTCAACAGCCACGCCAATACCGGATATCCCGATATCGTATCGCATTGTAGTTTTGTCAGTAATTTGTTTCTGAGCCTTTTCAATTAAAGCCATAGCATAGTCCAAAAATGATGTATTACCTGAAAACCGCGCATAGTGGAAGAAAAAAACTGCTATACCGATTTTACCATAAAATAATCCGGGTTGTTCCGTGAAATTACCATCATCTGTCAACATTTCTACAATTTTATCCAATTGTTCCATTTTGTGAATTTCTTCCTTCTTATTACGCTACAAGCTCATTTATTGTGAGTTGAGGAATGAAATAGCTGCTTCAAGGACTTCATCCCTGCCTGCCATTATGTCATCCATTGTTGGATAGACTTCAATATCGGGTATTATACCTGTCCGTTGCGTTTGTTCGCCATTTGAGTAATAAAAACCTATCCCTGAATAAGAAACGTAAATGTTTCCGGGTAGTTTAAATCGTGTAACATTACCGTTAGCTCCAGCTGTAGGAACACCAACCAATGTCGCCCCATGGGTTCTAAACATCATTGATAGTGTTTCTCCATAACTAATAGTAGATTCTTGGATTAATACTACTATTTTACCGTTATATTTTTTTCTCTCTTGCCAAAGTTCATCCGGACATTTCGTATACCAATCGAATTTGTAAAATGCGCCACAATGGTATAAATCAGCAAGGGTTGATGAAGCATAATGATACTCTTGAGTAGAACTTAGATGACTGATAAGTTCCCAAGGTCTGATATATAATGGATAACTTCTTAAGTCATAAATAATACCTCTGCAATTGTTCAAACTGTCTATCATGGCAGGGATATCGGATGATTTGAGTAAACTCAAATTAGCATAACCTATTTCCGATGAAATCTTAAAATAAGGATTTGAGAAGTCAATGTTCGGTAAGGAAGTCCTGTTTTCCCTAAAATTTATCTCCTTTTTATTCCTTATTACTGATAAAAGGCCTCCTTTTATTATAGAACGGTATATCCAATCGTTAACGACATTATCCCTGTCACGAAGATTTGATGAAGGAATTAGGATGGATAAACTGTCTCTTATTGACAAAATGCTTTTCCCGTCTATGTTTAAAATAATATCCCCTCTCTCTAATAGACTTCCTCGGGGCTTTGTCCTGACAATTGTTGCCGAGTCTATCAGTGTTATGGGTCTATAATTATTATCGTTACTCCTGCTATAAGGTGGTATTCCCGACGTTGAAGCATGGCCGTCATTCAAACGCGTGGCTAAAGTAATTACAGCCTTACTATAGGATGCGAGGTCGAAAGCATTCATAAATTGAGGAATGAATTCCAACAGTGTTACATCCCACGATTGATCCATCAAGTATTTGTAAGGAAAGAAATAGTATACTATGTTCCAGTATCTGAACAAAGCCAATAAACGGTATTCATATTGAAAAATTACATCCTTGTCATAATCTTTTTCATTAGGAATAGCTTCATATTCTCGTTCTTCGCCAGGCCGAATATAATACGAGGGCTGCTCAATAGTAATAGAGGCAATTTCACTCAGTGTTTTTCTGATTGTGTCATTAATGAATGAATGATCTAACCAGCAGAGGTTTACGTTCATATTCAATGAGTCGTTCCATGTATTATCTAATAATAACTCATACTCTCCAGCTATCCTTATCATCTTCATCAATTCAATATTGACCATTTCGGGCGTATTAGCTTCATTAATTTTTTCAAAACGGTCTATCAAAACTTGATCCCAGTCTAAGTTGCCCGCTGTCACATTCGGATGATAATACTTCAATAGACCCCATACACGGCAAGTAATGGCCCATTTTGTAGTATCATTGAAAGGATAGTCGCAGACCACCTCAATAGGTCTGATATAATATAACTTTGGAACATCCCCATTTCCGGAGACGAATTCTGGTAAAAATAGCTGAAGTAGCTCAACAATAATTATAAATGTCTTAATTTTCATAGAGTTATTATTTTAATTTTTTATCAATGATACCGAATTGAAGTCACAAAAATAAAAAAAAATCGTTATAGTCTCACGAAAAACCTTCAACTACAACGATTTTTTAAATAAAACTAACTTACTTCGGAATAAGCCGAGGATTTGGTTATTCTTCGCGTCGGATAAATCTCACAAAAGATCAAGATTTGCAATTATAACAGTATGATCCACCTTTCTAAATATTTTTTTGAGTAGTATAACTAATCTTTACAGTTATAACAACTCTTATTATTTTCTGATGGGCATGTCATAAAGTCATAAGTATGACTATCACAATCTATTAAATCGCATGTACCGCTGCAAATGTCAGGGGCATCAGGGCATTTAGTCCAATTATCCACTGAAAGATAACATATGATAGGAGCAATCGATCCGGGCAAATAATATCCTCCCCAAATCAAGCCTTGTGCATTTTTGGAAAGATTTGAAATCGTTTCCTTTTGAATTGTAAATTTTTTTAATTCGTTTTTTTCCATTTTGATAAAATTTTAAAGATTAATAATAAAACTATTTTTAAAACAATTATTTAATTTATAACATAATACATTCATTCCAAGCTATTTCGTCACTTTCTAAAGAACACAATAAAGCTATTCCTATACCTGCAATACCTTCGAGAAGAGTATTCAATTTTTCAGGACCTCCATATTCTTCTTTACGGTATGCCTTATATCCGGCTAAACCGTCATCATATTTCGCCATTTGCATGGTGACTTGTAACCAACAATTTGTTGCTTCACGAAATTCTTGTAATCCGGTATGCAGGAACAAATTCCAAAAGATATGAGCTACACCGGCACTTCCATGACAAAGACCGGCATCACGAATGCCATTTAATTGCAAATCACGCCTATTGGTTGTATGGTGTAAAATCCGAATAGCTGTATCTTCCCATTCTTTATTTTTCATAACAACAGATGCTTGCCAAAAGATATGGGCAATGCCTAAATCGCCATAGCACCAACCTAACCTGCTATAATTAGATCCTTTACTGCTTTCTTTCGAGTAGGATGGAAAGTAGGAAATATTTCCTTCTTGATAAGTAATCTGATCAAGGATATATTTTACTGTTTGGGAGAGCAATCTGTCTACTCTTTCCGTCTCAAAATTCAATCGATGGAGCCGGATTAGAAATGCGGCGATACTCGACATACCATGCGATAAGCTAATATTATACCCTTTTTCGCCAGTTTCTCTATTTAATACTGAAATCCACTTAATAGCATCATTCTCACACGGAATTCCGGATTTTTCTAACTCTGTGAGAAGTTCTTCCAAATAAGCGGGGACTTCCTTTTTGTCAAAGCGGGAAAGAAAATACATCCCAACGCCAAGTGCTCCATGAAGAAAGTCGTAGTTTCCGGCTTGGATATCAGCTATCATCATCCGGTATAAAAAGGGGTCAAGGTCATCAAGGAATTCAATATCCTCACAATTCAGCATCCCAATTTTCCGCATATGCTCACAAAGCCAACCGAAACCGCTGATGCCATTGCATATGGTATGTTGACGATAGCCTGAATTAATTTGATTGATGTTGTGTTCCATGATATCCAAGACTCTTTGGCTAACTTCGGTTTGATGGTTGATGATGCGGTCGTAATAAGCGATGAAAAGGGCAATACCGGATGTGCCTGCGTGCAACCCGATATTATCCGATAGTTCGGACGTCCTCAACTCGCGGTTGATGTCTTCAATGACCTGGATGTATTTTTCTGAACTCATACCTTTTCTATTCACGACGCAAAGATAATATGGCAATTATTGATTATCCAAATGCTAAATTCCGAAATGACTGATTTAATATGCCGAAAAGCTAAATTATTTCCGAAGTATAAGTTCCGGTATTCCGAAGTGAATTTTTTATAAATCAATTTTTTCCTTTTCAGGCTCTTTTTGTTGCCGTAATTCTTTGCGTCGACAAAAAACTATTTGGCTTTCACATTCATCATCCGAGCAGGTATAGCAGGGCGTACAAGGCGGCGAGATGCGAGGAGTACTGCTCAACCTCTCTTCTAACTCGATCTTATTTTTCTTCGATAGCTTGAAAATTGTATCATCGTTCATTACAATCGTTGGCGGGTTCTTTCTGAAACGCTTCATGTAGCACAGGTTCACAATTGCCGAGCGTTTGCATAGCAAAAATCCGGTTTTGGGCAAATGTTCGATCAACTCTTTCAAAGTGACTTCAAAGTGATATTTTATGTTTCCGGTAAAATACAGGTCGCAATATGGCTTGTCGACCTGTATATACATCAAGTCGCCGTAATAATGAGTAGTTATGACACCCTTGTCGGGAATTCCTATTTTTCGGTCGTAAAATAAAATTTTCGCTTTCATATTGAATGTCGTTTGAGGGTTATGTCTTGTCATTTCATAGGGTAAGAACATAAAAATAGCGTGGAAAACCTTGTCTGAACCACAGGTTTCCACGCCTACTATCTCCGACAAGTTATTCCACGCCGCAAGATGCGACGTTTACTAACTTATTCTTGAGATAGTTAGCCCTTTACAGGGTTAAAAGTGGAAAATGTGGTTCAAGAACAAGTAGCAATCGCTACTTTGTTATTATATCTTTAATTTTGTGTCATTTACGTTTTCTGCTATAGGCAATCGTTTTTAAAATTATACTGCAAAAATATAGTATGTTTTGAAATGGAGCAAGTAATCACATAAATTTCTCCCGTTTCTGGAGGTTGAGGAGGCCGAGCATGAGGAAGGCGATACCGCCTAACGAGAGGAAGATGCGGCTTTGGATAAGTGTGTTCTGCCAAATCATGGGGTGTATGTTGGACGGGAT
>JGI24702J35022_10002077_pt1 | contig 12350 bp, 7 predicted proteins | sample TergutTh196P4_FD_35022 | JGI IMG/M metagenome (IMG submission 35022)
CGGTCACTGTGGGACCCGTCCGAGGCCAAAAAAATCGTGCCTGCACGATTTTTTTACCTCGGACACCCAACGTTACCATTTTTGGGTATTTATTTTTCTGCAATTACTGTAAAGTTACATCGCTGGTTAGGGAGAAGAGGTAGCTTTTTTCAAAACTTTGTTTTGAAAAAAGCTGTTTTTTAAAGGGAGGCTCTTGCAAATTTACTGGAGGTTACATAAGTTGGCAATGCGCTGCATTGACATTTTTCCTTAAATACTGTATATTATATTACGGTGCCTTATGGAGACAAAAAATAAACATTTGTTTATTCTCAACCCAAAATCATTTTGGCATAAATGGAAACAAGAGCAGGCCATTGCCAAGATACATAAATTTTTTACAACAATTGGCAATAACAATTATGAAATATACATATCCAGGTTCCCAAGAGATGCTATAGGTTTTATAGCTAGATTTGCAAAAGAACTTCCCGACGATTGTCATTTAAGGGTATATGCAGTAGGCGGGGACGGTATACTTTTTGACTGCCTTAACGGCATAATGGGCTTAAAAAATGCCGAACTTGCGGTTCTGCCCTATGGCCGCACCAATAACTTTATACAGGGCTTTGGCAAAAATTCAAAACCTTTATTCAGGGATATTCAGCAGCAATACAACTCTTCTTCTATACCCCTTGATGTAATTCGCTGCGGGAATACATATGCGCTTAGTTACTGTGTTATTGGAGTAGAAGCCGAAGCTATCCGTTATGCCGATAAAATACGGCGAAAAATGGTAAAGGGCAATCTTTTTAGTCAATGGCTGTGCAGGGTTTCCTATAAAATACATTATTTTATTGGTGCCCTTATTGCCTGTCTTGATATTAATTTGTTTCGCCAGAAATATGAATTAGAAATATCCGGCGATAAAACTTTTGGTTCATTTTGCGGTATAGCATCTTTTAACTGTTCATATTATGGCGGAACCCTGCACCCCTTGTCAAAAGCCATGCCCAATGACGGTTTGCTTGATGTATTAATTATTAAAGGCAATGGGCCTTTACGGACTTTTTCTCTTTTTCCTTTTTATGTTTATGGACAGTATCATTTATTTAAAAAAAACTTTATTTTTAAACAGGGCAGTAAAATAAAAGTGCATTCTGACAGCAGCATTATTTACAGCATGGATGATTTTGTGTTTTTTGATCGGGAACTTGAAATAGAGTTATTGCCCGGCGCCTTGCGTTTTATTGATGCCGGGAAACAGGGGTATATTGGCGCTTCAAATGAAAAATAATGGATATACACGCAGCCCGCACGCATTTTTAATTTCACAGCTTTCCTTAATAGGGTTTTCTGCATTAGGCCTTATTGATATAGCCGCGCTTTTTAACAGGTTGTATTTTTTTGGCACTGTCTTTTCTCTCATAATAATTTTTATATTAAATATTATTTTTCATCATTTGGACAGAGTAATAAGTGAAGCTTTTTCAATTCCAATGATTCTTTTTTTTGTGCATTCTGGAATGTCTTTTTTAACAAAACAATATAACGATTATTTTATCTATTGTGTAGGAATTTCCTGTATTTGTGCATTGTTTTTTAACCGTAAAGCTTTATTAAAGTATTTAGTTATTACCAATTTATTAATTATATTGCAATTAATATTAAGAGCGGAAATTCCGGCAATTTTCTATAGAATTTTCTTTAATATGGATATGCGTACAATCCTGTTAAATTTGATAATAACTTTTTTTGGCACAATCTTTATTTATTTGATAACAACTTTTGCAGAAAATAATAAAAATGATGCAATCATGGCGCAAAATTCTTTTGTAAGCCTGTTAATTTCAACACCGGATCCGATTGTATTGCTTGATTCCTTAAACAGGGTAACATATATCAGTAATTCCTTTATGGAAATAGTTCACCTGGATAAGGCCTTTTATGCAAAGGGCAGATCTATTTTTGATTTATTAAAAGATCAGTCATTAAAGGATTTGTTTTACGAAATATTGTCAAAAAGCGGACCGCGCCAAATAACACGGGAAATAATTCTTAACCACAAACAGTATTTTTTTGAAGTTGTGGTTTTTGAGCTTGAAAAAGAAATAGAAGGCCGCATGGTAAACCTTATTGACATTACTCCGGTTATGAACGCAAAATTTGAAGCAGAAGCCGCTTCCCGTTCAAAGAGCGCTTTTTTGGCAACCATGAGCCATGAAATCCGCACTCCCCTGAACGCAATCATTGGGCTTTCGGACATTGAACTTCAAAAAACACTTTCAACCTATACCCGCATTAATCTTGAAAAAATTCACAGCTCAGGCACAACGCTGTTGGGAATAATAAACGATATTTTGGATATTTCTAAAATAGAAGCCGGAAGCTTTGAGCTTGTTTTGGTAGACTATGATACTCCCAGCATGGTAAACGACACTGTTCAGCTTAATATGGTAAGAATAGGTTCAAAAAATATTGTCTTTAGGTTAAAAATTAATGACAGCATACCAACAAAATTATATGGAGATGAATTGCGTGTTAAGCAAATTTTAAGCAATCTTCTGTCAAATGCCATTAAATACACAGACGAAGGGAGCGTTGTTTTATCTATTGACTGGGAAAAAAGAGGCCCCGATGCTTTGATTATTTTTAAGATAACAGACACCGGGCATGGGATAAAAGACGAGGACCTTCCGGGGCTGTTCTCTGAATACCGCCAGCTTAATGCAAAAGCAAACCGCCATATTGAAGGCACAGGGCTTGGCTTGTCCATCACGAAAAACTTGGTGCATTTAATGAACGGAACAATAAACGTTGAAAGCACGCATGGCAAGGGCTCTTGTTTTACCGTTAAAATAATGCAGCGGATTGCAGACGGCACTCCAATTGGCAATAAAACTGCCCATATCCTTGAATTATTCCGCTACAAAGCCAACAACCGTTCCAGGGAGTTAAAATTTGTGCGAAATTATATGCCTTACGGCAAAGTTCTGGTGGTTGATGACGTTGAAACCAACCTTGATGTTGCCAAAGGACTAATGCGCCCATACGGCCTTTCGATAGACACAGCCACAAGCGGATTTGAAGCAATATCAAAAATTCGGGCTAATGGGGAAAAAGACAAAACCGCCCATTATGATTTAGTTTTAATGGATCATATGATGCCGGGAATGGATGGAATAGAAGCAGTTAAAATTATCCGCAATGAAATAAATAACGATCTTGCCCGTTCTGTTCCCATTATTGCCCTAACCGCAAATGCTTTAACCGGAAACGAAGAAATGTTTCTTACAAACGGATTTAATGCGTTCATTTCAAAACCTATTGATGTTTTACATCTTGATGCCGCTTTGAATACATGGATACGAAAAAAACAAAGCATTGAAACATTAAAACAGGCAGAAAAAAACTCAAGTTCCTTCGATAATTTTAACGAGGAAACTTCAAACCTGCTGGATGGCGTTGTNTTGGACGGCGTTGACCTAAAAAAAGGCAGGGAACGTTACATGACCGAATCGTCATACATAGAAATTCTCCGTTCATGGCATTTGCACACTCCGGCGTTGCTTGAAAAGATGAAAACCGTTACTATTGAAAACGCAACTGAATATGCAGTTGCGGTTCACGGTTTAAAAGGTTCAAGTTTTGGAATTTATGCAGATGCAGTTGGAAAAAAAGCAGAAGAACTGGAATATTATGCCAAAGCGGGGGAATTATCCCGAGTTCAGGCAGAAAACCCAGGTTTTATCGAAACGGTAGAAGCGCTGCTTCAAAATATTGGAGATTTGCTTAAAAATACAGCAATAAAAAAGAGCAAAAAAGAAACGGCAGTTATGCCCGATCCTGATCTTCTTGCCAAATTACTTGATGCGGTAAAGTCATATAAAACAGCTAAAATTGAAGAAATTATCGGCAAACTGGAAGAATTTGATTACGAAACAGGCGGAGAAATGATAGAATGGATACGTAGTCAATGGGACAACCTTGAATACAGCGCTATATGCAGCAGGCTGGAATCTTCTGCCCTACTAAGCGGGAATGGTTTTAAACAAGAATAGGTGAAACATGAAATCGGTATTGATTGTTGATGATAATTTAGTAAGCTTAAAACAGATGAGTGTTCAATTGTCGCATAATTATGAAATTTCTTTAGCAAAATCCGGGGAACTTGCACTGCAAATTTGTGCCAGGGAAAAGCCGGATTTAATTCTGCTTGATGTGGAAATGCCCGGCATGGATGGGTTTGCAACAATAAAGCAATTAAAAGAAAATCCGGATTTTCAGCATATACCGGTAATTTTTTTAACAGGAAATGCAGATGCCGAAACAGAGGTAAAATGCCTTGAATCGGGAGCTATGGATTTCATTACAAAACCGGCCAATGCTGACATTTTGCATCACAGAATAGCTTTGCACATTCAATTTTCTGAATTTCAGCTCCGCCTTGAACAAATAGTCAATGAGCTGGAAGATAATATCGGCATATCGTTTGCAGAACTTTTAGACTGCAAGGATTATAACGCTGCCGGTCATTTGCTGCGCTCGGCTGAATATGCAGAGATATTGGCAAAAAAATTGCTAGAAGAAGGCGTTTTTGGAGACGAATTAACAGCCGAAAACGTTGACATGCTAAAGCGGGCGGCTCCTTTTCATGACATTGGAAAAATAGGGATTAGCGATATTATCCTTCTAAAGCGGGAGCCCTTGACAAAAACGGAATATGAGGAAATATGCCGGCATTCCGCTTTAGGCGGCGATGTGTTAAGAATGATTTACAAACGCACCCCTAACCAGGAGTACTTAAAAACTGCAATAACAATTGCCGAAGGCCACCATGAACGTTATGACGGAACAGGATACCCAAAAGGCCTTAAAGGAGATGAAATACCGCTGTGCTGCCGGATAATGTCTGTGGTGAATGTGTATGATGCCTGTGTTTCAAATAAAGTGTACCGCAAGGGGCTTCCTCCGGAAGAAGCTTTTGCAATAATTCAGGAAGGAAGAGGAACCGCATTTGATCCACGGATTGTAGATGCTTTTGGAAAAATTTATGATAATATTATAATAAATACTGCCGAGAAGAAAAGCGAATTTAATGAATGGGGGTGGAGTTTATACCATGAAACGAATACTGGTAGTTGATGACAACCTGTCAATCCTAAAACAAATCTCCGCTTATCTTTCCGGCGATTATGAATTATCGCTGGCTAAATCCGGCGAAATAGCATTGCAAATATGCGCAAAAGAAAAACCGGATTTAATTTTGCTGGATGTTGAAATGCCCGAAATGGACGGTTTTGACGTTATTTCCCAGCTTAAGCAAAACCCCTATCTTGACAGAATACCGGTAATTTTTCTTACCGCTAATCAAAGCGCAGAAATGGAAATAAGGGCATTGGAATTGGGCGCCAGGGACTTTATTGTAAAACCTGTTGAAAAAAGCATTCTGCTCCACAGAATTGAACTGCACCTGCGCTTTGTGTCTTACCAGGCTCAGACCGAGCGCAATGTTATGGCCTTGTCCGACAGCATAGCCACCTCATTTGCGGAATTAATCGAATGCAGGGACGAAAATACAGGCGGCCATGTATTACGGACATCAAAATATGTGGAAATTCTTGGGAAAACCCTTATTGAAAACGGCATCTTTTCAAATGAGCTTAACCAGGCGGAATTGCATCTTATAGTGCGGGCTGCCCCGCTGCATGATATCGGCAAGATAGCAATAAGCGACAGAATATTGCTTAAGGCCGGGTATCTGGACGATGTGGAATTTTCCATAATGAAACGCCATGCAGAATTGGGCGCAACTCTTTTACAAAGAATGTACAAACGAATGCCCGCCCAGCATTATTTAAAATATGCCTGCCTTATTGCCGGTTCCCATCACGAACGTTATGACGGTAAAGGTTACCCAAAAGGCCTGGCAGGGGAAAAAATACCATTATGCGCAAGAATAATGGCTGTGGCCGATGTATATGATGCCTTAATGGATAACAGGGTCTACCGCAGGGGATTGGGGCATACGCAGGCAAGCAGTCTTATTTATGAAAATGAAAAGCTGCAATTTGATCCTATTGTTGTAAATGCTTTTAGAAATACCGAAGAACAGATTATTGAAATTTCAAATATGTATAGGGAGAATAATCAGGAGCGCTTATGAGCAATAATGAAAAAAACAATGATATAAGCGAAAGGCTAACATTTCTTGAAGAAGAAAACAAACGGTTAGTAACAGAGAATAACGGCCTTGCTAAAAGATACCAGACCACTCTGGACACTATTGAACGCATCAACGGGTACTGCAATTCCCGCGATCAATTATATGAAAGCCTTCTTGCAAAAAATACGCGGCAAAAGAATTTTTTTAATTTGCTGCTTAAAAACACACAAAATATTATTTTGATTTTGGATCATAATTTAAGGCTTCTGTANTGTTCGGATGCCTTCCTTGCCCTTGCCGGNATCCCCAATGTCGGGTTTATTAACAACCAGGCTTTTGATGAATTTTTTATTCAATATGTTGATGACGCAAGCGTAAAATTCATTTTAGATTCTCTTGTGCTGGCGCTGGTTGAAAAAAAAGCCAATGTTGTTGATTGGGCCATGTCTATTGGGAAAAAGCATACCCTTAGCCATTACAGGATCAACATTGCCCCAATGCTGAATACAAAAGGCATTATTGAAGGAACAATACTGCTGTTTTATGATTTAACGGAAATTATTAAAGCCAAGGAACAGGCAGAACAGGCAAGCCAGGCAAAATCTGCATTTTTAGCCCAAACAAGCCATGAAATTAGGACGCCAATGAATACCATTATTGGCATGAGCGAATTAGCGTTGCGCGAAGAGGCGCTCCCAAAAGTTCAGGAATACCTGGAAAGCATAAAACAGGCAGGATTAAATCTTTTGTCCATAATAAATGACATTCTGGATATTTCTAAAATTGAAGCAGGGACACTGGAAATAACAACATCGCCGTATTATCTTTCTTCATTAATTTATGACGTAATTACCATGATTCAAATGAAGGTTGAGGAAAAACCTATTGCTTTTATAACAGATATAGATGCAAAGCTGCCTAATATCCTTAACGGCGACGATGTCCGCATAAGGCAGGTATTGATTAACTTGCTGTCAAACGCAGTAAAATATACCAATAGCGGATTTATACGGTTTACAGTGTCAGGAGAAATTTCTTCAGAAAACAGCGAAATAATTAACTTAAAATTTGAAATAGCAGATTCAGGAATAGGGATTAAAGANCAGGATATAAAAAACCTGTTCCGCAATTTTACCCGCCTTGACATGAAAAAAAACCAGGGCGTAGAAGGGACCGGATTAGGACTGGCGATAACCCGCAGTATATGCCTTTCTATGGGCGGCGATGTAAAAGTAATCAGCAAATACGGGGAAGGCTCTGTTTTTACTGCTGTTATTCCTCAAACCATTGTTGGAAAAGAACAAATTGCAACAGTAAATAACCCCTCGGAAAAAAGCGTTCTTTGTTATGAAAAACAAGATATATATGCACAATCTCTTATCGGGACAATTCAAAATCTTGGCGTTGCAATAACGCTTAAAAACAATGATGCGGAATTTTTCAAAGAGCTTTCCGGCGGGAAATATGCCTTTGCTTTTGCCGGCGAGGATCTGGCATTAAAGGCAAGGGAGCTTATTGAAAAAAAATCATTAAACACTACGCTAATATTACTAACTTTTGATAACGGGCAGTGGCCTTTACAGAATAATTTATTATTAAGCAAGCCGGTATGGGCGGTTTCCGTTGCAAATATTCTAAACCGGCAAATGGCAACAGAATTGAATAAATGGCAGGGCGGGCATTTTATNGCTCCGGAGGCCAGATTATTNGTGGTTGATGATATTAATACCAATCTTGTTGTTACAGCAGGGCTTTTGGCAGTGTACCAATGCAAAGTTGACACTTGCACCAACGGGATGGATGCTGTTTTGAAGATACAAAGCGAACATTACGATCTGGTATTTATGGATCACATGATGCCGGAAATGGACGGCATAGAGGCCACCCGAAATATCCGCGTGTTAAAAGGAGATTATTTTCTGAATATTCCCATTATTGCGTTAACTGCAAATGCAATAATTGGCATGAAAGAAAAATTCCTTTCGCAGGGATTTAATGATTTTTTAAGCAAGCCAATTGATATTTCAAGGCTTGACGATATTCTTGCAACCTGGATTCCAAAGGAAAAACAAATAAAAAGACTGGTTGTTGAAGGCAAAAAACCGGAAAATAAAATTATTCCCAAGGGATATATTCTGGACGGCATTGATATACAGGCAGGAATAATCCGTTACACTGAAAATACTTATTTAGACGTTCTCCGTTCATACTGTGTGCATACCCCAATTCTTATTGAAAAAATGCGCTGTCTGGAAGACTGTCAAAACACCGATGATGCAATAGAAGAATATACAATTACGGTACATGGAATAAAAGGCTCCACTTATGGTATTTGCGCAAATAAAATTGCAAGGCAGGCAGAAGCGCTGGAAAATGCAGCAAGAAAGAAAAACATAGGTTTTATTGAAGCTAATAATATTCAGTTTATTGAATTGATAAAAAATTTGATAGTTAAAATAAACGAATTGTTATCTCTAATCACAGAAGAATCAGAGAAAAAAACGGTCGTTAAAAAGCCGGACACAGAAACACTCAAGGAATTGATAGATGCCTGCAAACATTATAAAGCTAATTTTATGGAAGATGCCTTGAAAAAACTTGAAGCATACCACTATGAATCCGGCAATGACTTAATTCAATGGCTTAGAGAGCAGGCAGACAATCTGGAGTACGATGCAATCCGGAAAAAGCTGGAAGACATGGGTCTGGATTAAGGCATTACAATATAATCTCTGACTATTTGTATTTCGCTTACAATTCTTGCATCGTGTGCCGCTTCACGGGCAGCTTCCAATGCAGTGTCAATCAATACCTGGGAATTTGCTATGCCATACATTGTAACAACATCATTAGAAACATTCATGTCAAAAAAGCGAATGGGAATACAACGTTCATATAATACTTTATGCCTTATCCGCTGTTCAATGCTGTATTCTTTAAGGCAGATATTATTCATGGCTTCTGCTTCCTCGGTAAATATCCGATCTTTAAGTGATTTAATTATTTCAGCAACCGCCGATGGGTTGAATATGCCGGTATTTATTGAAAGATGATAGTTTTCCGGCTCCCTCCAATCAATGCCAAAATAATATTTATGAAAACCTGCCCTATCCTGATCGCTTCGTTCAATTATCTGCTTTGCTTTGTGTTCATCACAATGAAAATAATTTTTTACTCTTTCAATGCGGGTGTGAAGGGGCGCTGTCAGAAATAAAGAAATGTGTCCGGGCATGTTTGCAAACACCATTCCTGCGCCCCTGCCGATAAAAACACAGTTTCCCTGTTCTGCCTCGATAAATATGGCTGTTTTTAAATAGTGAAGGTATTTATCCTTATCGTGGGAAAACGCTGCAAGCAGCGAAGGCTTACGTTCGTCAAATATTTTAAGTTTTTGCCCGTTAATTCCAAAAGACCTTATTTGTTCTTCCAAAGCTTCTTTGTCCACAAAACGATATCCCAACTGCTTTGTCAATTCACGGGCAGTTTCATCGCCCAGCGCGGCAAGTTCCCGGGATATGGTTATAATAGCCATAAAAACTCCAATTATTGGACGCAAAGATTCATAAGATCTATAAAAATTTGCATTTTTTTGCTGTATTTGGCTATTAATTGGGACAAGGGTTCTTTTGAAAACAAATTCAATTCACGCCAGTTAATTATCATTTCCGGGTGTTTTTTTTGCACATCGTCCAGTAAATTCTTCAGGTGTTTGTAGACAATTGTGCTGTTTTGTATTGCATTTTCAAGATACTCCTGCGCAAGATCATTATTGTAATTAATAATGCTGTTGATATAACGGGATTGTGCCTGATCCCGCTCAAAACGAAGCAATGCAGCTTTTAACCTTGAGCCGTCAGTGCCGTCATCAGAAAGCGATTCATCCAGCTTATGTATTGATTCAGACAATTCCAGCAATTGATGCATTGCTTCGGACATTTCTTTTGAAAGTGAAATATCGGTCCATTGGCCGCGAATAAGTAAAATGTCGCACAATTCATGGATTTCACCTTCAATAAAAAATTTTAGAAATGCCATTAAATAACTAATGCCTTCTGCAAACACAAACCCGGAAAGCCCTTTCTTTTTATAAACGCTTCCTTTCCCCGTGTTATAAAATTCAGTTTCCTCAACATAGATGTTTTCAAAGACTTCTTTTACTAATTCACCGATTTTCTTGTTTTTTACGCCGGTTTTTATTTTATCAATGCACTCCTGCGCTTTCGATATTCTTGTCTCAATCCAGGCTTCAGCAATATGCTCATCCGGAATTCGGGGTTTGCATGCCCAAATTGGGTTTTTATCGCCAAGCTGCACAAGCAATTCCAGGATTTTTGAATTAAGCACATCGCGCAATCCGGCAAAAATTTGAGTAAATTGGCTTTCAGTAATAAAATCATCCCCGGCGCAAATTTTTATTAGCCTAAACAATGTTTTCCAGTCGTTATCGGCAATTACGCTTAGAGAAACGGCCAAAAATTCACTAATTTCCTTTGTAAGCAATAAGGCTTTTACATTCATAAATTTCGGCTCAGTGGAAAAAATCCCCTCGGAAAAATTTGGATCAAATTTCTTAATCAGCCCGGGATAATCAAAATTTGACAAATAAAAAATAACCATTACCAGATTGTAACAACGGTTTATTCCGTTTACCCGCTTTGCATCAAACATTTTATTAAGGCTGTCGATGTCTTTGCTAATCTGCGCGGTTAATTCATCGGGAGGGCTTGTCTTGGCAAGCTCGTCAATTACCGCGGGATCAAGCTTTTTGACCATATTTATAATTTCCGGAGTCATAAAAGCTTCCAGCACTATCCGCCTAAGTTTCGTTACTTTTGCGGTTTCCTTCATAAATTTTCTAATGGGCAATATTAACTGGTAAAGAGAATAAAAAAACTGCCCCAATGACGCGTCTGCTTCATCGGTCTTTATACGGTAAAATTTTACAAACTTGTTCTCTCCCAATTCTTTGTATCTTTGACGAAGCACTAAATCTTTGTCAGACATATTTTCGGTATTATCACCGGAAAAAAAAGAAATTACTCTATCAACCAAATCTTCCGCCATAATAGACTCCTGAATACATTTGAACTTGTTTCAAAAACAGTTTTATTCCTAAGTTTCCTTCTTGGAACATGTAAATATTACATTATCCCTTAAAAAAAATCAATGCTAAATGCTGAATATCCTAAGTTTTTCACTTCGTATCTATTCAGTTTTATTGAATGAGGGGGTTTACACCCCCTCCGCTCGAAAAAAACTCTTGTTTTATTTCGAGCTACCCCCACCAAACTATTTCCCGCACATAGGCAACTGAATAGTTACTTTACTTCAAATGGCTCTAACCATCCATCCTTTTGAATCCGGCAAGGTTCCGTATTGAATGCCTTTGAGGGTGTTTCGCATTTCTGCTGCAAATTCGCCGGGTTTTCCGTCATTAAATACCGCTTTTTTATCCTGCCAAGTGATTGTTGTTATAGAAACCGCCCCTGCCGCAGTCCCGCTTACAAAACATTCCCTGGTTTCTTCCAGGGCTTCATCTATGGCTATTTTCCGTTCAGTAACCGAAATGCCCTTATCCCTTGCAAGCTCTATGATGCTTGCGCGGGTAATGCCCGGAAGTATAGTATCGCCCAATTCAGGCGTAACCAGTTCGCCGGATTTTAAATAAAAGAAAATATTGCAGGAAGAGCCTTCNTCTACATATTTCCGGTGCACGGCATCCAGAAAAATACATTCCATGTACCCTGCATCCAGGGCTTCCTGCTTTGCCAGAGTGGCTATTACATAATTTGAACAGGCCTTTATCCAGCCTGTGCCTTTTGGGGTTGCCCGAATCATCTCGCTGACCAGAGCGCCTGATTTATCCAAAGAAAAATAAGAACTGACAGGGGTGGTTATTATAAGAACCCAGGGTTCACGGGAAGTGTTTACGCCGATTCCGCCCTCTGCAATGGTAAAAGGCCGGATATACACCGATTCTGCGCTTAAAAAAGAATCTTTTTCCCATTCCGGCTTGTAAGCGGGATAAAAACCAAGTTGTGCATTGCGTTTTACTGTTTCTACGCATGCCTTTACAAAAGATTCTTCGGGAAACGGGGGCATACAAAGGCCTTTCATTGAGTTATAAAAGCGCGCGGCATTCCTGTCCGGGCGGAATAATGCCAAACCGCCGTTTTTTTGAGGAATAGCTTTTAATCCTTCAAAG
>JGI24702J35022_10002078_pt1 | contig 12349 bp, 12 predicted proteins | sample TergutTh196P4_FD_35022 | JGI IMG/M metagenome (IMG submission 35022)
CGCCGCTGTCCGAGTACCTGCGCCGCATGGCGGTGCGCCTGTTCTACCCGATGGCCGTCCAGGAGGGGCCGCCCCCCGAGATCGCCGGCTACGTGGAGAGGACGGAGCGGCTCTTCTCAGAGGGGAGCGCGTGCGGCGACCCAGAGGCCCGCTACGGGCATGCCCAGCAGGTGTTCGACATAATAGAGCCGCTCATACCGGAAGACGAGGAGGAGGTGTGCGACCGGTTCCTGAGGACGATACTATCGCTGAGGGGCGCCTACCCGCGGAGCGACCCCACCCCCGCGACACACCAGAGGGCAGGCATGGCCGTGGCCGTGACCCGCCGCCTGTTCACGGACCTCGACGGGAACCCTATGCCCGTGGCCGGGCATGCGAAAGGCATGATCGAGCTGATCAGGGAGTCGGAGAAGGACAAGAAGAAGGTGATAAAGGACGCCCTCAGAAAGCCGAAGACCGAGACGCACACGGGCAGCAACTTCGACTGCTCCAACCTCCACAGGGACATCAAGGTCGTCGTCACCAGGCCCGTCCCCGACCCGAACCTCCGCCGCGCCTACCAGAACATCTACGACGGGAACCGCCTCAGCATCAGCTCGTACAACAGCCGCTTCGCGCAGCTGCTGAGGGCGCGGGTCCCCGCCCGCGAGGAGAGGAGGCTGTTCGGGAGCGGGATAAACTCCTCCCGGCTGCATGACGCGAAGAGGAGGTACTGGTACCGCTCCGCCGAGGACTTCGGCGTCCCAGACCTCGCCGTCCTTCTGCTCATAGACGGCTCCGGCTCCATGGGCGGGGGACGCAGGGAGAGCGCGATAGTTTCCAGCGTGGTCCTGCACGAGGTGCTGAGGAAGCAGGGGGTGACCCACGCCATAGTGGAGCACAGGGCCGAGCACAACAGCATGACGGTGACCCACAACATCCTCGTCGACTTCGTCGCGAAGGAGGAGGACAAGCTCAACATACTGACGTTGAGATCGGACGGCGGTACCCGCGAGGGGCTGTCCCTCTTCTGGGCGGAGAGGCACCTCAACACGATGACGCGCGAGGAGAGGAAACTCATAATCGTCCTGTCGGACGGCATGCCGTCGCATGTGTCCAGCGCAGACAGCCACTGCGTGCCGCCCGTGTCGGTCAAGGACGCCGCCGACGCCGCCGCGAAGATAATGGCGCGGGGCACGGACATAATAGCCGTCGCGCTGGACGACGGCGGCCGCCACGCCTGCTACGACGAGCTGAAGGGGATATACCCCTCGGTCGTCTCGTGCACGAACCTGAAACGCCTCACGGGGCAGCTGCTGACCATCATCTCGAGGAGCCTGTCCTGAGCGGCGGCGCGCGCGGGACGGCCGGCGTCGAGCATAAACTGTTAATACGGCCCCGCCCAATCACGGTGTCATGACAAAGAGGGACCTGATATCCGTGTTGGATATGAAGGACGAGTGGCCCGACCTGGTGGACCTGGCCATAAAGCTCAAGGGCGAGCGCGGCCGCCACGGCGCCCCGCTGAAGGACAAGACGCTGATAATGATATTCGAGAAGCCCAGCACACGGACGAGGATATCCTTCGACGTCGCCATAACCGAGCTCGGCGGCCACGCCCTGTACATAGACTCGTCGAACATGCACATGGGCCAGCAGGGGGAGACCGTCGAGGACACGGCCAAGGTGATGAGCAGGTTCGCCCACGGCATAATGTACCGCGCTTTCGACTATAAGGTCATGGACAGGCTCGGCGAGGCGGCCACCGTGCCGGTGATAAGCGGCCTGGACAACCTGGAGCACCCTTGCCAGGCCCTCGCGGACATCATGACCATCAAGGAGAAGAAGGGCTCGTTCCGCGGCAAGAAGCTGGTCTACCTCGGGGACGGCAACAACGTGTGCAACTCGCTCCTCTACTCCAGCGCGATCATGGGGCTGGACATGACGGCCTGCTGCCCCGCCACGCGGATGCCCAACGCGGAGATAATGCTGGGCGCCGCCCGCATAGCCGATGCCAACGGCAGCAAGATCGTCGCCTCCCACGACCCGAGGGAGGCCTGCAAGGACGCCGACATCCTCTACACGGACACATGGATCTCCATGGGGGACAGCACCCCCCAGGAGAAGGCCGTCAAGCTGTTCAGCATGTACCAGATAAACTCGTCGCTGCTCTCGATAGCGAAGGAAGACTGCATCGTCATGCACTGCCTGCCCGCCCACAGGGGCTTCGAGATAACCGCAGACGTCATGGACGGGCCTCAGAGCGTGGTGCTGGACCAGGCGGAGAACCGCCTCCACGCCCAGAAAGCGGTGCTGTGCACACTGCTCAGATGACCTGGGAGGACACGAGGTCCTCCGCGATGTCGAGGAACTCCTCCTCCCGCCCCTTCGGGATGGTCGCGCCGGCGGCGACCTTGTGGCCCCCGCCGTAGCCGCCCACCATCCCCGACGCGGTCTTCATCACGAAGGAGAGGTCGAGGCCCCTGTCGGTCAGGCCCCTCGCGGCCCTCGCCGACACCTTCACCCCGTCGTCGGCCTCCGCGAACGCCAGTATGGGGAGGTCCCTCCTCGCCTCCCCCGAGTTGAGCAGGATCCCGGCGACTATGCCGACCACCGTGTCCCTGACCTCCCCCCCGGCGTCGAAGTACTGCACGAACCGGCGCTCCTTGAGGAGGCGGTTGTCCCGTATGTGGGCGAGGGCGGAGGAGATGTGTTTCCTGTGGTCGGCGCGGTTCTTCTCGGCGTCCTCCAGCGCGGTGAGGTCGCCCTTGCAGAGCCTCAGCCCCGTCCCGGCGTCGTCGTACCTCCCGCAGGAGTTCAGCGCGGTGGCGAACTCCTTGGCGTCCCTGAGCCCCGGGTGGGCCTCGAACCTGGTGATCGTGTAGACCTCGCCGAACAGCCTCCCCCATGTCTCCTCGTCCACGCGCGACCTCATGCCCGCAATGGCCGCCTCCCTCTCGCCGGCTGTCAGGCCGCCCCACGTCCTCTGCCCGCCCCCCTCCTTCAACGGTATGCCGAGGCTGGAGAAGAACGCGGCGCAGCCGGGGGCGTCGTCGCTCAGCCCTGGGACCGGGGGGTCGTTGCCGAACTGCAGGAACTGGACGAGCGGCCTGTAGTCGCGGCCGAAGTAGCGGACGTCCTCCCCCACCCTCATGTCGCCCGCCGAGACCGCCTCCTCCAGTATCGAACGGTTGAGGCTGACCAGCCTCGACTCCCTGTTGTCCTGGAGGTCGCCGACGGCGCCCACCACGGCGAGGAACGCGAGGTCCCTGTTCGCTGGGTCGATGGCCCTGGACAGGAGGTAGGTCATCCCCGCCCCGCACACCTCGTACGATCCGGACATGCCGTAGGAGTGGGGGTTCAGGTGGTGGATCCCGCTGAAATCGTCAATGGATGTCTGGCTGCGCCGCCACCTCGGGTCGGGGATGTGGTGGTCGGTGACCACGACCCCCTCCCTCTTGAACTCGGACAGGTAGGCGCTCCCCAGGTCGCATATCCACATCAGGTCCTCCGCCGCGCCGTTGATCGAGGCGACGGCCTCATCGGTGATCTTCTTCTCGAACACCACCCTGTGCGCCTTCCCGAGCCTGTCGAGAGCCGTCGAGGCGATGCCGCCGGAGGCGATTCCGTCCGCGTCGATGTGGGTCACCACGAGGACGTCCCTCGCCGAGCGGACGGCGCGGGCCGCCTCCTCGAGGTCCCCTGCGAGCCTGCCTTGAACAACACCGTCCGCGTACATTGTATCCTGCCCGTCGGTATCACGGAACCATCAGAAATAACTATTGAGGGGAAATGCCTGCGAACGCCCCTCAATGGTTAAATCCGTGGGCCTTTAGTCATATCCCATAGATGCAGAATACGGGACATATCCCCCCCCCCGTCACGTGGGAGGATGTGGAAGAGCTCAAGAAGGCTTTTGACAGTCTAAGGGACATAAGGGACTCTGACGCAAAGACAAAGAGGGAGTTCTGGATGGGCTATTTCAGGCCGAAGAACGAGAAGAGCATAACCCAATAAACACCGGCACGATCTTCTCGCCCGATGGCCGTCGCTGGCAGTGAATCAGATTAATAGGCGCACCGCAATCCCCCCGTATGCGATCCTACGAGATCCTCCCCGGCGTGAGGGTGACCAACGACAGGTGCCTGATGCTCGACGACGGGCGCACGGCCGTGCTCGGCGACCTCCACCTAGGATACGAGAGCGCCCTCGAGGAGGAGGGGATGTACATACCCAGGATGAACACGGAGTCCATAAGGGACGCGCTCAACGGCATCCTCTCCGAGCACGAGCCGGAGCGGGTGGTGCTCCTGGGGGACATCAAGCACGACTTCAAAAGATCCAGGCGAGAGGCGGCCGAGGAGGTCAGGAGGATAATCCGCCTCCTCGCGGAGGCCTCGGACGTGATAGTGATAAAGGGGAACCACGACAACTTCCTGCAGAACATCCTCTCCGACATGGGGCTGATGGCGGCCGACTACATAGACCTCGGGGGGTTCAGGATGGAGCACGGCCACGTGGACACCGGCGTCAGGCCCGTCGTGATAGGGCACGAGCACCCCTCCGTGAGGATCCCCGGCGCGGTGAGCGGGGGCATGAAGATACACTGCTTCGTCCACCAGAGGGAGGACGGCGTGATAGTCCTGCCGCCGTTCAGCCCGTTCTCCGCCGGCAACGACCTGGCGCCCGACGGCAAGTGCATAATGGCGCCCGCGCTCGCCGCCTCCCGTTATTCTGACGCGGACCTCTACGGCGTGTCGGAGGTCGGGATAATCAGGCTGGGGAAGCTCAAGGACGTCATGGACATAACCGTCTGAGCGTCCCTTCTGGGCTCCTGCGCAAGGGGCGAGGAGCCAACCCCACTTAATAAATAAGAGTATTCTATTTAGGTTTTTCAGGAGATATTTCAAATGTCAATGACTCCAAGAGAAAGAGTGCTTTCAGCGATGAAGTTGGAAGAGCTTGACAGGCCTCCGGTGGCTATTTTCACCCAGGCCGCCACGATCAGCCAGATGGACAAGGTCGGCGCAGCCTGGCCGGATGCCCACAAGGACGCGAACCTCATGGCGAAGCTCGGCACCGCGCAGGCGGACATGTTCGGGTTCGAGTGCGTGAGGGCGGGCTTCTGCCTCACCGCCGAGGCGGAGAGGCTCGGATGCAGGGTGCAGGTGGACAAGAAGGACGCCGCGCCTATGATAAAGGAGCACCCGTTCAAATTCGACCCCATGACGGGGGAGTACGACGACCCGGCGGCCCTCATGGCCCCCGAGGAATTCCTGAAGGGCGGCAGGCCTGCCGAGGTCGTCAAGTCGATGGCCCTTATGAAGAAGTCCCACGGTGAGAACTACGCCATAGTGGCGGGCAACACCGGCCCCTTCACGCTCGCCGGCCACATGGTCAGCACGGAGAACATGGTCTTCGGCATGATGATGGCCCCCGAGGAGGTCGCCAAATGGACCGCAGGGGTCAACCCCATCGTGAAAGCCTACACCCAGGCGCTGTCCGACGCCGGCGCTGACGTCATCCAGATGTCCGAGCCGTCCGCGTCCACCGACATGCTCGCCCCCGACATGTTCGAGGGGGCCTCCGGCATGTACGTGAAGGACAGCCTGGCGAGGGTCAAGGACGCGTACTCGTCCCTCCACATCTGCGGCGACACGTTCCCCATACTCGACGGCATGATCGAGACCGGGGTGACCGCCCTCTCCATAGAGGAGAAGGTCGACCCGTTCAAGGCCGCCGAGAAGGTGGCTAAGAGGGCCGCGCTCGTAGGGAACGTCGGATCCGTCAGGCCCCTCTTCCAGGGGACTGCCGACGAGGTCAAGGCGGCGGCCGCGAACTGCGCTAAGGCCGGGTTCAACGTGATCTCGTCCGGTTGCGGCATCGCGACGGCGACCCCAGACGACAACATGAAGGCCCTCGTGGACACCATCAAGGCGTACAAGCGCTGATCCCCGTATGGGCACGGCCAAACCATTTTCCCGTTTTTACCGCCCCCTCCCGAGGGGGCGGGCTTTCTTACAAGCCTGCATCAGGCGTCCCCGCAACGTTTATTCCCACGCACGGCTATGCCGCACCCATGTCCGACATACTGACGAAGAACGCAGGGTACGCCGAGAGGCTGACATCCCTCCTCGGCCTCGCGCACGAGCCGGTGGCGGTGAGGCTGGTCAGGGAGGGCGAGGCCTACCCCGAGGGGCCGGCGGTGCCAGGCTCCCAGCTCAGCCACTGCCAGGCCGTGTTCCGGGCGAGGGGCGGCGAATGCCTCAACGTGCCCTTCGAGATGTCCAACTGCCACATAGGGGCGGCGGTCCTCGGGATGACCGAGACCCCTGCCAAGGCGGCATCCGGCGAGTTCCACGCAGGGATAGGGATACACGACTCGGTCGAAGCGGCCAAGAGGATGATGGACGAGAGGGCGATCGTCCCATACAAGACCGTGGGCGAGGCGGTGTGCCCGCTGGGGAGGGCGGGGTTCGTACCCGACGTGGTGATAATAGCGGATCTGGTCGAGAGGGTGTACTGGGTGGTCGCGATGATGACGGCGGAGGGGGGCGGCCGCGCCACGTTCAGCACCGCCCCGTTCCAGTGCGCGTGCGAGGACGTCACCGCCGTCCCCATGGCAACGGGGGCCCCCAACATCTCGCTGGGGTGCTTCGGGTGCAGGAAGAGGACGGACATGGCCGCCGGGGAGATGGCCTGCGGCATACCTTACGGTCTGATCCCGGGGTACGTCGCCAGGCTGGAGAGGTATGCGGGCGGCCCCCTCGCCAAGGCGAGCAGGGGCTGAGCCCGCCGGTGTTATCCGTTTCTGTATTGTTAACAATAAAAACATGCCCGCAGGCATGAAGGATGTTACGCCCAATAACTTTTAAATACGATGAACGGGGCGCAGGCATCGTCCCCCCCATTCCCGCCGCCGCCCCCACAGCCTGGAAATGGTCGGACTTTGGCAGAAAGCCGTGCTTTTTCACATGGTTTTATATTGGATAACACGTTACATGGTTTTGCAAGGGGTATGCGGGAAAAATCACCGTTTCCTGCGAGTTATTTAAAAAAGGAGGTATGAAATGCCAAAATACAAGGACGTAATCGACCTGTATGACGACAACGGTAAACGCATAGCGAAAGAAATCCCGTTGGAAGCCATCAGTCCGTTGCGCAACAACGCGATCAAGAAAATCGCATCTCTGACCAAGAGAACTGTTGCAGTCAACCTTGCCGGTATCGAGAAAGCTCTGAAGACCGGGAACATGGGTGAGGCGCAGATCAAAGGCAAGGAGATCGACATAAAATTGGTCGAGAACGCGAAGAAGATTGCGGCTGCAGTCAAAGAGAAGGTCCAGGTTACGCCGGACGACGACACATCCATCGCCATAAAGGCGGACGGGAAGAGCCTGGTCGTAATAGTGCCGGAGGCAAGGATGAACGCCGGCGTGGAGTACACCACCGGGTTCACATCCGTGGCGTCGGCGGTCACCGAGGCGATCATCGACGAGTTCAAGGTCCCCATGTACAAGGCCAACATGGTCAAGGGGGCGGTCTGGGGGAGGTACCCGCAGACGGTGACATTCGACGGCGCGAACGTCAAGTCGATCCTCGACGTTCCGCAGAACAACGAGGGGGCGGGGTACGCCCTCAGGAACATCATGGCCAACCACGTTGTCGCGCTCGTCAACAAGAACGCGATGCAGGGCGTGGCGCTCTCGTCCATATTCGAGCAGTGCGGCGCCTTCGAGATGGGCGACGCCATTGGGAACTTCGAGAGGAGCCACCTGCTGGGCCTCGCATACCAGGGCCTCAACGCGAACAACATCCTCTACACAATAGTCAAAAAGAACGGCAAGACCGGGACCGTCGGTTCCGTCGTCGAGTCGCTCGTCGAGAGGGCGATCGACGACAACGTCATATACGTGAAGGAGACGCTCCCGTCCGGGTACAAGGTGTACTCGACGAAGGACCTCCCCCTCTGGAACGCCTACGCGGCCATCGGCCAGGTAGCGGCCGTCATGGTTAACATCGGCGCCGCGAGGGCGGCGCAGGGAGTCCCCGGGACGGTCCTGTACTGGAACGACCTGCTGGAGCACGAGACCGGGCTGCCAGGCACCGACTACGGGAGATCCGCAGGCGTGGGCGTGGGCATGTCTTTCTTCTCTCACTCCATCTACGGAGGCGGAGGCCCCGGCCTGTTCCACGGCAACCACGTCGTCACGAAGCACTCCAAGGGCGTCCTGATCCCCGCCGTCACCGCGGCCAACTGCCTCGACGGTGGAACGCAGACGTTCTCGCCAGAAGCGACGTCCGGACTCATCAAAGAAGTGTTCGGCGACATGATCGAATTCCGCACGCCCATCCAGGTGGTAGGCGCCGAGGCGAAGAAGATCGCAAAGAAGCTCTGAGGTCGTTATGTTGAGTGAACCAACTGTAGAGTACGCGGGGATACCCCTTCCCGAAGTGGAGATATTCTCCCACACGTTGCTGAGCGCGGACACCACCGAGAAGGTGCTGAACGCGCTCGACCCCATCGACCGCATCAGGCAGATAAACATGACCGGAGAGAGCATCTCGGAGGTCCTGGGGAGCGGCCCCGGCAAAGGGTTGCCCAACAACCACTCCGAGCGCAAGGTGATAATGGTCGCCGGACGCGAGGTTGAGCTGAGGTACCAGGTCGGGGCGTTCTACATCGAGCTCGATGTGGAGGACGAGGAGATGCTGGGGGAGGCCGTCGAGAAGATAAGGGCCGCGTGCGAGGCGAACCTGCCGCGCGGGTTCGACCTCACAGTAGGAAGATACTCAAAATACAGAAAGACCCTCAGGGACTACAAATAAAGGTGAAAATTATGACAGCATACAAAAGACAGTTCTACCCTGGAACCACCACCCCTGCCAAGAACAGGAAGAAAGTGATGGACCCCAAGGTGAAATTGAAGAAACTTCGCGATATCTCCATGGACGACGTCGTCAGGATCATGGGACACCGCCAGCCTGGAGAGGACTACAAATCCATACACCCCCCGCTCGAGGAGGGGAAGGAGCCCGACTGCCCGATAAGGAAGCTCGTCGTTCCGATAGACGGGGCAAAGAAAGGGGACAGGATCAGGTACATCCAGTTCACGGACTCCGTCTACTTCGCACCCATATCGCCGTACCAGAGGGCGTGGATGTACCTCTCGAGGTACAGGGGCCTTGACACCGGGACGCTGTCCGGGAGGCAGATCATCGAGATGAGGGAGAGGGACCTTGAGAAACTCGCCAAGGAGATGATCGACAACGAGACATTCGACCCCGCCCTGACGGGCATCAGGGGCGCCACCGTGCACGGGCACGCCTGCCGCCTCGACGAGAACGGTCTGATGTTCGACGCCTGGCAGAGGTACGTCTGGGACAAGGAGAAGAAAGAGGTAGTGTACGTCAAGGACCAGGTCGCAGTGCCCCTTGACAGGAAGATATCCGTCGGCAAGCCCGCATCGATGGCCGACCTCAAGAAGAGGACGACCATATTCAGGGCGGACGGCGTGGACATGAGGGACGACAAAGAGGTCACCGCTTACGGGCTCAGGATACACAAGCTCAGGACCCTCGGCGGTTACCAGCCCTTCAACGTAAAGGATGTGTGAACATGGCAGCCAAACAGAAAGAGAAGCTCTTCATGGACGCGGTCAAGAAGAAGTTCAAAGAGGACCCGACCGACATGGAGACGAAGTACTACATCTACGGAGGCTGGAAACAGTCCAAGAGCAAGGTCGAGTTCCAGAAGTCGGCCCAGGCTATCGCCAAGAAGCGCGGCTTCCCGATGATGAACGAGGACATAGGCGTCCCCCTGGGGCAGAGGGCGTGGATGCCCTACCAGCTGTCCCACACGGACATATACGTAGAGGCGGACGACCTCCACTGCGTCAACAACGCCGCCATCCAGCAGGCGTGGGACGACATCAGGAGGACCATACTCGTAGGCCTCGACTCCCCCCACAGCACCATCGAGAAGAGGCTCGGGAAAGAGGTCACCCCTGAGACCATCAACGCATACCTCGAGGCGGTCAACCACACGATGCCCGGCGGCGCGATCGTCCAGGAGCACATGGCGGAGGTCAACCCCGCCCTGGTGTACGACTCGTACGTCAAGGTGTACTCTGGCGACGACGAGCTCATCGACGAGATCGACAAGAGGTTCGTCATAGACATCAACAAGCTCTTCCCCAAGGCACAGGCCGAGCAGCTGAAGAAGGCCATCGGGAAGACCCTGATGCAGGCCGTCCGCGTCCCGACCATCGTCGGGAGGCTCATGGACGGCGCCACCGTGTCCAGGCACGCGGCGATGCAGATCTCCATGGCGTTCATCTCGTCCTACAAGCTGGCGGCTGGAGAGGCGGCGATCGCGGACTTCGCGTACTCCGCCAAGCACCAGTCGATCAACATGGGGACGATGATGCCGGCAAGGCGCGCGAGGGGCCCCAACGAGCCCGGCGGGATACCCTTCGGGTTCTTCGCGGACATGATACAGTCCGACCGTGTCTACCCGGACGACCCCGGCAGGGCGGTCCTCGAGACCGTCGGCCTCGGCGCGGCGATATTCGACCAGATATACCTGGGCGGGTACATGTCCGGCGGCGTAGGGTTCACCCAGTACGCGACAGCGGCATACACCGACAACATCCTCGACGACTACGTCTATCACGCGATAGACGTCATCAAGGACAAGTACGGCGGGTTCTGCAAGCTCGACCCCTCCAAGTACGACGAGCTCATGAAGCTCGGGGACGAGATCAACGCGTACGCTCTGGAGATGTACGAGAGGTACCCGGCCATCATGGAGACCCACTTCGGCGGGTCCCAGAGGGCGACGGTAGCGGCCGCGACGACCGGCATCGCGGGAGCGATGGCGACCGGCATAGCGGACTGCGGCCTGAACATGTGGTACCTGTCGATGCTCCAGCACAAGGAGAGGACCGGAAGGCTCGGGTTCTACGGGTACGACCTGCAGGACCAGTGCGGCTCCGCCAACTCCTTCGCGTACAGGTCCGACGAGGGCCTGCCCGCTGAGCTGAGAGGGCCCAACTACCCCAACTACGCGATGAACGTCGGCCACCTCTGCGGGTACGCCGGCATCGCGAAGGCGCCCCACGTCGCACGCGGCGACGCGTTCACGGCCAACCCGTACATACGCGTCGCGTTCGCCGACCCCAGCCTGATCTTCGACTTCGCCAACGTGACGAAGGAGATCGGGAGAGGCGGGCTCAGGGAGTTCGTCCCGGCCGGCGAGAGGACCGCGGTCATCAAGGGCTGATCCCATGATGGAGGGGGACATACTCAAGTACATCCCGACATCGACGGTCGGGAAGGTGCTGGACGTCAGGGAGAGGGACGGGAGGGCCTGGGCAAGGCTCGACCGGACCGGGCTCTACTACGACGCCGAGTACCTGAGGCCGGCGGACAAGTCGGAGTACATAGAGGTGTCCTTCAAGGAGCGCGAGAGGGGCCCCGCAGGGCGGGAGGGCGCCGAGGCGGCCATCGAGGAACTCCGCAGGACGGAGGAAGAGGTGGACATAAGGCGCTTCACGCCCAGCGGCGGCGGCTAAACCATTTCCATTTCCCTTTTATTTTTCTTTTTTTCTTTCGGGACGAGCCGTAGCTCTGGACTCCCACGCATACTGTGGGGAGGCGAACCGGAAACCCCCATCCGCCCATTTGTCAATGCGGGGTCATTCCTTTTCCTCACAACTCATAGACAAGTTTCCGGTCGTGGAATATCTCTATGCTCAGCCTATCGTCAACCGAACCTTCAGGTATCACGTCCACTTCGGCGCCAAGGGCGTCACCGAGAGCGATGATCAGGCTGCTCAGCCGTATAAGCCCCCTTAGTTTCCCAGGAACTATGAAAAAATCATAATCGCTCCCCTCATGTTCGTCGCCGCGTGCCCTGGAGCCGAAAAGATATACTTTCTCTACCCCGTACTCAGCTGCCACACGGCCCACGATATCACACACCTCTTCAAAAGAGTGATTATGATTGTTTGGCATGGTTCCCACAATGCTGTTATGAACGCGTCTATCTAAATAAGTTCACACAAAAGCATGCCCACCACCTCCCCCCGCAGGGCGGAGGAATAGGTGGACACAGAGCGTTTCACGCCCAGCGGCGGCTAAACCATTTCCATTTCCCTTTTATTTTTCTTTTTTGTCTAAGCGAGCGGATGCGGCGGTAATCTTTATAAAAACATGGTCGCTGTGAGCTATAGCAGACATACTTCCTATGGATAAAGGGAGGGAAGGACAATGGGTTTCAATGAGATGTTCAAAAAAAGGACAGAAGGGGCGCTGATCCAACGATCCTCAGAGCGGACCCCGTTCATGTGCTGGTTTGCTGGCGACG
>JGI24702J35022_10002079_pt1 | contig 12348 bp, 10 predicted proteins | sample TergutTh196P4_FD_35022 | JGI IMG/M metagenome (IMG submission 35022)
AAATGTGTCAATTTCACCAAATTAGTATTGTTAGACGTTATTTGACCAAACAGCCTGATTTAGAGGCATCTAAAGAGTTACTGTCCATCGTCAAAACAATGCCCGCAGGGTAGGCTTTGTTTTGTTTATTTGTTGTTCTGAAAACTAACTCCTTTTAACTCCTCTAACTCCTTTTCCCAAAATAAAGTGTATCTTTGCAGGCAGTTCAAAAAAACGTACACAAAACGCTGTTTTGTAAAACGAAATTTCGACCGATGAGGAAAGGTATTTTTTTGCTTTATGTGATTGGTACTCAGTGCTTTGCGTCTTATGCGTTGAAGCCTGTTGTGATAGAGGGGACGGCGGCTTTTGCCAAAGAGGGAAAAGTCCGTTTTTACCTTTACAACGACTTGCTTTTGCAGCAACGGGAAATGTTCGTTGCGGCGAACGTGAACAAAGACGGCTCTTTTCGTGCGGAAATTCCCATCGAAGAGACTTGCCTGCTGTCGTTTGCCTACAATACCAATTACGGAAGCATCTATATCGAGCCTGAAAAAAAATATACGGTCGAACTGTTTGCCGATGAACAGACTTTGCCGTACATCTTTGCCGAAATGGTGGGCGAAGGGCTTAAAATCCGAATTTTGCCGATTGATACGACCGAATTGAACTATAAAATCAATCGTTTTGATTATTATTATAATTATTTTTGGCAATTTTTCGGGGAAAATCTGATGTCGCAAACGCCTGAAAAATACGACAGTCTGAAACAATTGCTTGTAAATCGTTTCCCTTACAATCCCGATGCGGTGGATTATTATTCCGTCTATGTGAAGTACAAAATAGCGTCCATTGACTTGCTGTATTATCACAAAGAAAAAGAAAAATTGTATGATAAGTACCTGAATATCAAGTATATATTCTATCAAAACACGGCGTATATGGATTTTTTTGACCATTTTTTTGAAGATTATTTGTATGCGGGAAGTCGAAAAGTAGCCAAACCTGCGCTGTACCAAAATATTAACGAAAAATGCGATTATTACAAACTTTTGGACGATTTGGGAAAAGACCCGCTGCTGCGAAACGAAGTCATTCGGGAAATGGTACTGGTAAAGGCTTTGGGCGAACTTTACGGAATGGACAAGGAGTTCAGCCAACGCAACATTTTGATGCTGTTGCGGCAAATGACGCAGGTTTCCAAGTTTCAAGACCATCGCACGATGGCTGAAAATATGATTCATTATCTGTTGGATATGAAACCGGGGACTGCCGCACCCGATTTTTCTCTTAAAGACGTCCGCAATACTACGGTGAAACTCAGCGATTTTAAGGGAAAATACGTGTATTTGCACTTTTTTTCCACTTATTGCGATGATTGTATCCGTGAAATGCTGTCTTTGAAGTGGATAAAAGAAACTTATAAGGATAATGTACAGATTATCAGCATTATGCTTGATTTTGAACAAACAAAACTTTACCATTTTGTCAACGATTACAAGGAATTTGACTGGTTGTTTTTGCATTTTGGTTCCGATTATGATTTTTTAGATGCGTACAAGCCCTACAATCTGCCTTATGCGGTACTGATTAACCCCGAAGGTTTGGTTGTAAGCAATCCCGCAAAATCTCCGATGGAAGAAGGTTTTGGAATGTTGTTTTTCTCCCTTTTCCCGCAAGCAGAACCGCAGAAATTACCGCAAAACAGGCGGTGATTGAAGTTGTTTTTTTGAATTATGGAATTTTTTGAATATAAATCGGCTGATAATTCGGCAGCAAGTCGGGGTGCAACGCCCAAATGACGTCTGATAAAATGTTGTCGGGGTGTGCCAGTCCGCTTTCCCAAAAATCGTTTGCCCCTTTGGCAGACATTTTAGCGTTGAAACTGTAAACCCGCCTGTTTTGCACCGCATCGAACAAACCGTAACGCGAGTCCTGCGCCAATAATTCTGCGATGGAATTTGCCTGTGCGTTCAGCCAGACATCGGCGTGTTGCTGGTGCAACAATACGGTTTCAAAATTCAGCGGCAAACTGCCCAACGAAGTATCTTTTGCGTAATGATACGTCCCGCCCGCATCTTCGTACAGTTTTCCCATAAACGTCCTGCCCGAAGGCATATACCACGTGCCTTTGAAACTTCCGCCTGCCACGATGCTCGGCTTGTTTTCCGCCGTTTGAGCAAGTGTTTTCAACCGCAGATAATTTTTTTCAACTTCGTTAAACAGGGAATCGGCGAGTTGCTCCTGATTGAAAAAACAGGCGGCAAATTTAATCCATTCCGCCCGTGCCAACAAGGAAGATTCCAGCCATTCGTTGTTGTAAATCAACACAATACCCGATGTTTTCAACCGCCGCATATTTTCATCTTCCTGTTCGCTGTAACGGGTCAGCATCAGGGCTTCGGGTTGGAGCATGAGCAAATTTTCCAAATTGAACCGAAAACCATCGCCCAGATAAGCAAGTCCGCCCTGTTGGTAGGCTTGCTGCAATGCGGGATTATATATCAGTTCGGGAGTGCAAACGCCTCTGACAGAGGACAATACGCCCAACAGCGATAAAAATTCAATTTGCGTACAGGAAGTAATGCCGATGTTTTGCAGGGGGATTTGCAAACGAACGCCGTCTGCGGGCGTTTGTACGGTAGAATCTGCTACTAAATAATAAGTTGCCAAAACCGTTTCTTTCCGCCACGGATTAAACACCGTAACTCGTTTATATTGAACGAAATACGCTACGGAAAACCCTGCCGCATACTTCACCGACAAGGTAGAATCGGGGATTTGTGATTTTTTATCCTTTGTACTTGTACGGCAATTTGTCAGTAAAAAAACAACGAAAATACAGGACAAAATAAGAATAAAAAACTTATTATTCATTGGCAACTATTCATTTTTCATTCAATATACTATCACTTTTGTTTCCTCCTTCACCCCGTCTTTCCATTTGAGAACAAAGACGTAAACGCCGGGTTTATACCTGTCTCCGATAGATATTTGCAGAGACGCAACACGCCCCGTCTCTACAAGCCGTCCCCGCATATCATACACTTCTATCACAGCATTTTTCAAACAATCATCGTTCAAATCGCCTTTTATAAAAAGGGTCTGCTCCATGGCAACAGGATTGGGATAAAACCGTAATTCCATGTCTTTCAACGAGATACGACCTTTGCAGGTACGAAAAACTCCCGAATGACCCTCTGCGGTCAGTTCCACATAAAATAAATCCGAAGCATTCCACCATTCATTGCCGCGGTCGGCAAGCCATGACTGTTTTTCACTGAAATTGCGGTCGTTGCAAAACCATTTGAACGAAGTAAAACGAAATCCGCCGTTGGTTGCAGGGTTGTTATTAGCGGTTATCGTGTTGTTGCAGTGCATTTTAACGATTGTATCAAATGGAATGGGTTTGTTGATGGTTAGCGTATGGGTTTCCATATCGCCGTTTGATGCTATCACCGTGATAATGAAATTGTTATCGCCGTAATTGGGCAACGATACCGTATAAGGATTTTGTTCTACGCCGTCAATTAATATCTTAACGCATTGATAACAAGTAACTTCAATACTTGCCTTTTCCTTTCCGCACTCGGAACGAGAATAAAAATGGTCTTTGTAGCGTTCGGAAAGTTTGCCATCTACAAAAACATCTTGTATTGACCAGACAATCAGCGTACCCTCGATAAAAGTAATTACGTAATTGCTGCCTGCGGTCAAAGTTCCCTGCTTGATGGTATGTGTACCGACTTCGTAATTATCCACGTACAACACCCCGCTCAACGTATCGCCATTAGCCAAACTGCCCGAAACGATTTCATATTTTAATTCAGGAATTTGACCGTAATAAATGGTTTCGTCAATAGCCCTTACGGTAATTTCCCGTGGCAGAATAACAAAATCCACGCTATCAACTATTTCCTCGCACGTTTCTTCTGGCGGCAAATAGGCTTTTACCGTATAAGTTCCCACGTTTACGGGCAGCGCAGGGCTATATGTGTTGTCAGGTGCATTTTTTTCTTTATACAAAAGGTTGGGAATAGTTCCGCTCAGCGTAGTAACTTTGGGCGTTTGTCCTGTACCGTTGTAGGTAAACGATAAGGGCGTAAATAGAATGCTGTCGTATGAAATCATCAGATTTTCATACGCACCCAAATCTACTGTACCGTTATAAATACGAGGATTACCACTCAAGTCCGTGGTTATATTTTCGATATAAATGTTGTCTCCCACATCTATGGCAGGGCTGAAACAATTCAAACGATAATCACCATTTGCCGTATCTATAAAAAGCGGGTCTGAATTTGCAATAATTCCATTTCCAATAGTATCGCCGCCGACTAAGCAATTCTGAAAAATAACATTATAAGCAAAATAGAACGTGTAAGTATTAGTTCTGTTTCCAAAAATAATGGTATTTCGTATTCTTGGAAATGAATATGTTGGAGTAAAAGATTCTATTCCATAGAAGTTTTTACTAATCGTTACATTTGTTAATGTTGGAGATGATTCTAAATTGGCTATTCCTCTTCCTTGATTATTAACCACAAGCACATTAGTTAGCACAGGGGAACGACTGTAATGATAATAAATACCGTCATTACTATTCTGCTTAACAATGGCATTGGTCAATTTATAAGATGAATACAAACTGTAGATTCCGCTACCATACCCATCAGCCATATTGCCTTCAATAACAAGATTGGTCAAAGTCGGTGATGAATGCAAAATAGTTATTCCGCCGCCAATGTGTTTACAACCACCTACATCAGTCGTTGTAAACATATCACAATGAGAACTGCCATTCGCATTCCCCTTTGTTATAGTAAAGCCATCTAAGCAAGCCGTTCCTACTTCTCCTGCCGAGATTACTACATGATGGCAGTTGTCGGAACTATCGCCCGCAATTCCTATATCCCCGCTTAAAATAGTGGGATTGGTATTCCAATCACGGTCTCGCATAGCAGGATTTCCTGTATTGGGAAAACCGCCTAATATAATTACATCGGATTTTAGCACAAACGCATTATCTCTATTATTGGAATCTATTATCGTCAAATTATCCGCAGGACGAATAGGCAAATATGTTCCTGCTGTCGCCCACACGGTATCTCCCGCGTCGGAATTGTTAATCATCAGTTGCAAATCCGCAGAGGAATTTGCCCACGAACCTGTACCCGACCCCGTGCCATTCGGAGTTACATAACGCACAACTGCCTGTGTTTCAATGAGAAACGCTGTCAATAAAATCAATAAAACCTGTCTTTTCATACTCACCGCAATATTTTTTGCAAAGATACACTATTTTGTTGATTAGACGGCTGATTTAATAAAAATGTATTTCTTTACAATATATCATTTTTATATTCGTTAAAAGCAGATACGAAACATTAAGTAAAAAATAAATACGAGAATGAAGATATTAGTATTGAACTGTGGAAGTTCGTCCATCAAATATCAATTGGTGGATATGTCAAAGGACGCCGAAGTGATGGCAAAAGGATTGTTGGAACGCATCGGTCTGGAAATGGGAGAGTTTACCCATCGTGCCAAGGATAAGGATAAATATTATGTGCAGATTCCTATCGAAAATCACGAAATCGGCATCAACCTCGTTTTGAAAATGCTTACCGATAGCGAATACGGCGTGATTTCCGATATTCACGAAATCGGTGCGTGCGGGCATCGCGTGGCTCACGGCGGAGAACATTTTTCCCAAAGCAGCATTATCAACGAACAGGAAATCAAGTGGATAGAAGATTTGTGTGCTATCGCACCGCTTCACAATCCGGGCAGTTTGATGGGATTGCGCGTAATGAAAAAATTGTTGCCCAACATCAAACAGGTGGGAGTTTTTGATACCTCGTTTCACCAAACCATGCCGCCCAAAGCGTATTTGTACGCCATTCCTTACGAGTATTATCTCCATAACAAAATTCGGCGTTACGGATTTCACGGCACGAGCCACAAATACGTTGCTCCGAAGGCTGCCGCTATGTTGGGCGAAGACTGGAAAAACAAAAAGATTATCGTGTGCCATTTAGGAAACGGCGCCTCTATTTGTGCCGTTAACAACGGGCAATCGGTGGATACTTCCATGGGTTTTACCCCCGTTGAAGGCTTGATTATGGGTACGCGTACAGGCGATTTGGATTTGGGTGCTTTGCTCTTCATTGCCGAAAAGGAAAAGTTGGATTACAAGGGAATGAGCGATTTGGTGAACAAAAAGTCGGGTTTATCGGGCATTTCGGGCGGAAAATCGGATATGCGGGATATTCGTGCGGGCAAAGATGCCGGCGATGAACGTTGTACTCACGCTTTTGATACCTTTGCCTACCGCGTAAAGAAGTACATCGGTGCATACGCCGCTGCGATGAACGGAGTGGATATTATCGCCATGACGGGCGGTATCGGTGAAAATGCATGGTTTATGCGGCAGCCCATTTTGGAAAATATGGAATATTTGGGCATCGAATTAGACTGCGAAGCCAACGAAAAGTTTGCAGGTTGCGACGGCATCATCTCCAAACCGACTTCCAAGGTAAAAGTCCTGTCCGTAACCACCAACGAAGAATTGGTAATCGCACAGGATACGTACCAATTGGCAAAATAAGTCTATCGTTTTTTTAATATGTTAATAATGGAGGGGAATCTTCGGGTTCCCCATTTTTTTTAGAAAAAAAACGCAAAAAAAGCCGCTGCACTGAGTGCAACGGCGAAAAAAAATTTTAAAATTTAAAAAAACAAAATATGAAACAATATATAAAATGTAAACCTACTGATTTTTAGGTTTATCATATCCGTGTCGTTCGGGTTTGGGCAGCAAGACTTTGCGGGAAAGTTTTAATTTCCCCGATTTTGCGTCAATTTCAATCAATTTTACTTGCACTTTGTCGCCGACACTCAATTCGTCGCTCACTTTTTGAACGCGTTTGTGGTCTATTTCGGAGACGTGCAGTAAGCCGTCTTTCCCCGGAAGGATTTCTATAAACGCACCAAATTCGACAACGCTTTTCACCGTTCCTTCGTAGATTTCGCCCACTTCGGGAACAGCCACAATCGCCTTTATTTTGGCAAGTGCCTTGTCAATTGATTCTTTGTTTGCGGACGCAATATCAACAATGCCGAATTCGCCCTCTTCGGTGATGGTGATAATGGTATTGGTTTCCCGCTGCATTTCCTGAATAATTTTTCCGCCCGGTCCGATAACCGCTCCGATAAAGTCGCGGGGAATGGTTATCTTCACGATACGCGGAACAAACGGCTTGTAATCTTCTCTCGGCGTGGAAATGGTCTTCATCATTTCACCCAAAATATGCAAACGACCTCTTTTTGCCTGTTCCAAGGCTTTTGCCAGCACTTCGTACGAAAGTCCATCTACTTTAATATCCATTTGACAAGCGGTGATGCCGTCTTCCGTTCCCGTTACTTTGAAATCCATATCGCCCAGATGGTCTTCGTCTCCCAAAATATCGGAAAGAATGGCGTAATTTCCCGTTTCACTGTCGCTTATCATACCCATGGCGATGCCCGAAACCGGTTTTTTAATTTTCATTCCTGCGTCCATCAATGCCATTGTGCCTGCACAAACCGTTGCCATGGAAGACGACCCGTTCGATTCCAAAATATCTGAAACGATGCGAATGGTATAAGGATTTTCTTCTTTTTCGGGCAATACAGGCTGCAAGGCTCTCAAAGCGAGGTTCCCGTGTCCGATTTCGCGGCGTCCCGTGCTGCGTATCGGCTTCACTTCACCTGTGGAAAAGGGCGGGAAATTGTAATGCAGCAAAAAATTGTTGTATCCCTCAATAATCGCTCCGTCAATCATTTGTTCGTCCAACTTTGTGCCTAAGGTACAAGTAGTTAGCGATTGCGTTTCGCCTCGGGTAAAAATTGCCGAACCGTGTGCAGAGGGCAAATAATCGGTCTCGCACCAAATTGGACGTATTTCGTCCAACTGCCTGCCGTCCAAACGAACTCTTTTGTTCAAAACAACGCTGCGAACCGCTTCCCATTCTACATTATTATAATAGCGAGAAACCAAAGGTGCTTTTTCTTCACGTTCCTCTTCGGGAATTGTTTCCAGAAAATCGGCTTTTATCTGTTCAAAAGCATCGCTGCGTTCCTGTTTGGAGGTGGCACGTTCGGCTATCGCAACTATTTTGTCAAAAGTCTCTGCTTTTACTCTTTCGCGCAATTCCTCATCGTTGTTTTCGTGGCAATATTCGCGTTTGATGCGTGATTTTTCCACCTCTTCCGCCAAATCTATTTGTGCCTGACACTGTATTTTAATGGCTTGATGTGCCTTTTTCAGCGCCTCCAACAAATCGGCTTCCTGCACTTCTTTCATTTCGCCCTCTACCATCATAATGTTGTCCATTGTAGCGGCAACAATGATGTCTAAATCAGCGTTTTCCAACTCGCTTACGGAGGGATTTATCTTAAAATCCCCGCCAATCCGCGCCACGCGCACTTCCGAAATCGGTCCATGGAAAGGAATATCCGACACTGCCAAAGCCGCAGACGCCGCCAATCCTGCCAACGCATCGGGGAGTTCGTTTTTATCGCCCGACATCAGCGTAACCAAAACTTGCGTTTCCGCATGATAATCCTCAGGAAACAAGGGACGCAACGCTCTGTCCACCAACCTCGCAATCAAAATTTCGTAGGTGGACGGACGGGCTTCCCGCTTGAAAAAACCGCCCGGGAAACGACCCACAGCCGCATATTTTTCCTGATACTCTACCGTCAGCGGCATAAAATCAACGTTTTCGTTCGCCTCTTTCCTGCTGCACACCGTAGCCAGCAACATCGTGTTGCCCGACTTCACAACTACCGAACCATCAGCCTGTTTCGCCAATTTGCCGGTCTCGATGGTAATTTCTTTACCATCGCCAATATTGAATGTTTTTGTAACTACCTTCATCAACTATTTTCTTAAACTTAATTTTTTGATGATAGCACGGTATCTTTCAATATCTTCTCTCTTCAAATAATCAAGGAGTTTCCTTCTTTTTCCAACTAAACGAACCAATGAGCGTTCGGTGAACAAATCCTGTTTGTTCTTTTTCACATGCTCGGTCAAATGCTGAATACGAAACGTAAACAACGCAACCTGACCCTCAACAGAACCGGTATCGTACTCCGACTTCCCGTATTCTCTAAAAATGTCTTTTTTTACTTCTTGTGTCAAATACATAACTGACTTTTTCTTTTATTTCTATCTCTTCTAAATACAATTTGCAAAGATACACTTTTTTTTAAAATACGAAATGATAATTGGATTTTTTTTTGAAATATATTTTTCCGAAAAAACTTTTTTCTCTGTTAACATATTGATATACTGTCAGATAGGCATATTTTGATTGTGCTTCAAAAAATTTTTTTCACTTTTTTTTTTATTTTTCTGCAATAAAATGCAAAAGGTATCGTTTTTTTTTGTATCTTTGCGTTTTGGAGAAACATGGCAGGTGAAAAACCGCAAAGAAGGAGAGGTGTCCGAGTTGGTCGAAGGAGCGCGCCTGGAAAGTGCGTAAGCGACACAATCGCTTCCAGGGTTCGAATCCCTGTCTCTCCGCAGATGTAAAGATGTGAGTTAGAAGTAAGTAGAAATTAATTAAGTAATAAATAAAATAACAAAGTAAATTTTAATACAAGAAAAGGTATGAAAAAGTTAGTTGCATTTTTAGCGATTGCCGGATTTTTCACATTCGGCACAACAAGTTTAGTAATGGCACAGGATAAAGCCGCTGAAGAGCAGGCAACCGAAGCCGTTCAGGAAGGTTCGGAAGCGACGCAGGAACAGGCACTCGCCCTTCAAGGCGATGCCGATGACGAAATTGCGGACGAAAAACCGTTCCATCAAGTGTTGTTGGACAAATTTATAGAAGGCGGCGTTCAATGGATGACGCCTATTCTATTGTGTCTGATTTTGGGTTTGGCGTTGGTTATTGAAAGGATTCTTTATTTGAATCTTGCGACCACAAACACCCAAAAGTTGCTTCTCGGCGTAGAGTCTGCCCTCAAAAGCGGCGATGTGGAGAAAGCAAAGGAATTGTGCCGCAACACAAGAGGTCCCGTAGCAAGTATTTTCTATCAGGGATTGGACAGGTACAATGAGAAGATTGAAGACATTGACAAGGCGGTTGTTGCCTACGGCGGAGTGCAAACTGCCCGTTTGGAAGCAAACATGTCTTGGATAGGGTTCTTCATTGCGACCGCTCCGTCTCTGGGATTTTTGGGTACGGTTGTAGGTATGGTTATGGCGTTCGACAACATCGAGAAACAGGGAAATATCTCGCCCCAAATTGTGGCAGGAGGTATGAAATTAGCCCTTATCACGACTGTTACCGGTTTGATTGTCGCTATTATCCTTCAGTTGTTCTATTCTTATTTGGTGTCGAAAATTGACAGTTTGGTAACTACCATGGAAGATGCTACCATCAGTTACATGGATATCATTGTAAGATACAAGGACAGCGAATAATTTATCTTTAGTTTTTAATCTTTAAAATTAGTTACAATGGATAAATTAATTAGGAAAATTGCTAATATCAGCGTGGCTGTGTTGGCAGTGATAGCCGCAGGAGCGGGATTGTATGTTGCCATAAAAGGCAAGGAGTTTGCAAAAATGCATCAGGGATATTTGGACGTAAGTCTTTATATCACCTACATTTTGCTGATTGCGATACTTGTCGTGTTGGTATTTTTTGTGATTGTACAGGTATTTTCCGGTAAAAAGACGATGATTAGTGCGTTGTTGCTGCTTGCCGCAGGTGCTGCAATTACCCTGTGTTCACACTTCTTTGCCTCTGAAAAATTGAGCGAAGTCGCGATGAGGGTAGGAGTAAGCGAAAGTGTTTACAGATGGGCAGGAACGGGATTGATTGCCACATACATCGTGTTTGGCGGTGTGATATTAGCCTTTTTAGGCTCGTTGATTTACATAAAAATTAAAAAGTAGAGTTATGGCAAAGAAAACACCGGCACTAAACACGGCTTCAATGGCGGATATTTCTTTCTTGTTGCTGACGTTCTTCCTCTTGACCTCTTCCATCAATACCGAAGAAGGAATACAGCGGAGATTGCCGCCTATGTTGGACGTTTCGCAACCGCCGCCGCCTGTAAAAAAACGTAACGTATTGAATATCAAGGTAAATATGTACGACCAACTTTTGGTGAACAGCGTGCCTATGGAAAATATAAGAGATTTGAAAAACCGTACCAAAGAATTTATACGGAATGTGGGCAACGACCCGGATATGCCCGAAATAGTACCAAAATATATTTCGGAATTCGGAGAGACTTTGCCTTTTTCCAGAGGCGTTATCTCTTTACAAAACGACCGCGGGACTTCTTACAAAAAGTATATCGAGGTGCAGAACCAATTGGCGGAAGCGTTTAATGAATTGCGCGATGAATTTTCTCAAAAACGATTTAGGAAAAAATTCGCCGATTTAAGCCAAAACGACAAAGACGGCGTGCAGAAACTCATACCTTTGAGTATATCCGAGGCGGAACCATCAGATTTTACAAGTAGACAAAACCGTTAAAAATAGAAAGGGAATAAATAATGGCAAGATACAGAAAAGAAGAGAAAAAAGAAGTTCCAGCATTGAATATGTCGTCCATGTCCGATATTATTTTTATGTTTTTGTTCTTTTTCATGGTGATTACCACCATGAGGGAATCGGAATTGTTTGTTAGAACATCTATGCCCGCTGCGACTGCAATCCAAAAATTGGAGAAAAAGTCGCTGGTTGCCAACATATACATCGGACCTCCGCATGATAAAAGGTTGGGAACTGAACCCCGCATACAGTTAGATGATAAAATTTCAAACGTTAGAGATGTCATCGGCTTTGTTGAGGAAGAGAAACAAAAACGCGGCGAGTTGGGCAATGCGGTTACTTGGTCGTTGAAAGTTGACCAAAGCGTAAAAATGGGGATAGTAACAGACGTAAAGCAGGAAATGCGTAAAGCAAGTGCTTTCAAAGTGAACTATGCCGCCATAAAGGAATACAAACGATAACATGATATTTCATATAATAAGCGGGTTGCTGAAAAGCAACCCGCTTTTGTTTTGTTAATTTCTCTTTTTGGTTTGTTTCCGCCAAAAAGTGTATCTTTGTAAAAATCGTAAACATTAACTATTCACATGAAATTCATACCGTTAGCAGAGCAGATGCGTCCGAAGAATTTGGAGCAGTATTACGGACAGGAACATTTGGTTGGTGAAAACTCCATTTTGCGGGACGCCATAGAAAAAGGGCAAATCCCTTCCATGATTTTGTGGGGACCGCCCGGCGTGGGAAAAACTACGTTGGCGTATTTGATTTCCAATTACCTCAACTGCAATTTTTACAAGTTAAG